>Ga0187861_10000022_pt1 | contig 192462 bp, 140 predicted proteins | sample June2016WEW_10_1_3_FD_132986 | JGI IMG/M metagenome (GOLD analysis project Ga0187861, IMG submission 132986) | Peatland microbial communities from SPRUCE experiment site at the Marcell Experimental Forest, Minnesota, USA - June2016WEW_10_100 | ecosystem: Environmental > Terrestrial > Soil >...
CAAGCAGTCAGGCATGTTCTGGAGCGTTCCGGGAGCCGAGCACATTCTGGCCTTCCGTTGTATCCACGCCAGTCGCCGCATCGACAGCTTCTGGCAACACCGGCTCAACCAGCACGCCGCCCGCAACGACACCCTCCCTTTGGCAGCCTGAATGAAGAACGCAGTCGTACGCCCTCGGTGGAGGGTCGTTGATGTCCGAGAGTCGAAGAAAAATGGTGTTGGTCTGAGGATAAGTCAGCGCTGTCCCAGGCCCGGTGTATCCTCCTCCGTATCCACCCATGTAAATATTCATGGACATTGACCGGACCCGCGGCCTGGCGATTCCGTTGACCCTGACGAAGGAGTGGTCGGAAGGGCATTTCCAGATGCCCAGACTGTTTCCGCAGGAGGACCACATTGGGCTCTTCGTGATATCCTGGTCAGGGTCCCAGTTGGATCGGTTGTTCGTGTCAAAATCGAGCCAGCCAGTAACCCAGGTCGCATAGTCGGTATCGGGCCCGCTCGACCATGAGAACAAAATGTGGTCATCATGGTCCTCGGCGTACATCCTCCAAGCCAGACACAACTGCGGATGGTTATTCAGGCACTGGATGCCTTGGGCCTTCTGCTTGGCACGGTTCAGCGCCGGCAGCAGCAGCGCCGCCAGGATCGCGATGATGGCGATCACCACCAGGAGTTCGATCAGCGTGAAGCCAGTGCGGTGAATTCTCCCGCCCGCAGCCTGACCTCCGGCAGGCGGGTGCCGGTCAACCGAAAGGGCCGGACGCGGAGGGAGCCTGGGCGAACCTCGTGCCTTGCGCGGGACTTCTGCCCGAATCGGCCCAGCACTGAAGCTCATGATGACCTGGCCGATAATCTAGCATTTCTCGGGCCACCCTTCCACAGAATACCGCTCCATCCGTCCCCCCTCCCTGATTTCCCGCTCCCTTCCTTGGGATAACAACTGACGGCCTTAACCTGGTCGTCCTGCAGTCCCCGGCCTTCTGGCTCGGGGTTGTTTTGCTTCCACCCCCAACCCAAGGAACCCCATGTCCCCCCAAACGGAATACCTGTTGCTCCACGATGTTGTGCCGCGACTTCGATCCGCCATTCCAGTCGCTGTTGCGCATGTCGGGTCCGAAGATGACGCCGAGCTGTTGCAAGACGGCACGGTGATGGCCGCCAAGATTCTCTTCAACGCCACCAGGAGCGGAAAGCGTGTCACCGCCGGCAACGTGGCTTACTACACGTTGCAGCAGCTCAAATCTGGCCGCAGAACCGTTGATGGCAGCGTCTCGGATGTGCTCGGCACAGCCACCCAGTTGAACGGCCGCAGCACCGTTGATGGAAACCCACTCCGGGCCAGTCTGTTCATGGCCTTGTCGCCGCGGGGAGTTCAGGCCCTGCGGCCTTACGCGAGCATCAAGTTCTCAGCAATCGCATGGCAGATTAGCTACATTACGCAGTCCAATCAATGTGCGTCCGGCTGCGCATCCGCCCGCCGCTCTTTGTCTTTGGCAAGCCCTTGCCGCGACGAGCCACCATCGTGGGTCGCGGACCGCCGGGCCACGATGCAGGGTTCGGCCTGTGGCCGGGCGCTGGAGTTTGGCTTAACGTCGAACCGGCCCTTAGGGTGACCCAGTTTCCGTCCGTTCTGCAACTGCTGCCTGAGTTTTCAGGACGCCCGTCAACCAACCTCATACCCTCGCGAAAGTCAGAAACCCACGGCCCGAAAACCGGAATCCGCCGGGTCTTTCAACCCGAAGCATCGGTCATTCGGGACCGCCGCCGGGGACGGCGGAGGCGGGCGATCGGTCGCAAACCCGGCTTGCGGCAGCGGGCAACTCCGGGTTTGATCGGGCGCGTGAAAGCGTTCCAACTCATCGCTCATGGCCAACCTGGCCGGTTCGAGCTTCGCGACCTGCCGGACCTGACGCCGGGACCACAGGAAGTCGTTGTCCGCGTCCGGGCCTGCGGGCTGAACCGGCTTGACCTCTGGCTTGAGGAGGCGGGGTTGCCGATGCCGGTGAAGCTGCCGCGGACGCCGGGCTGCGAGGTCGCCGGTGAAGTCGCGGCAGTCGGCCCCGGCGTGACGGACTGGCGCACCGGCGATCGCGTGGCCGTGCAGTCGAACTTGTTTTGCGGCACGTGCGAATTCTGCGCCCGGGGCGAGGAATCGGTGTGCCTGAACGGCCAGTTGCTCGGCATCCAACAGGACGGCGGCTTCGCGGAGCAGGTGCGCGTGCTGGCGCGGGCGCTGGTGGCGCTGCCGCCGGGCGTGGATTTTGAAACCTCGGCCGCGCTCACCCTCGCGGGCAGCACGGCCATGCACATGCTCACCGACCGGACGCACGTGAAACCCGGGGACTGGGTGCTGGTGATCGGCGGCGCCAGCGGCGTGGGCTCGGCGGCGATCCAGATCGCCCGGCAGCTCGGCGCCCGGGTGATCAGCACCGGTTCGAGTGACGCCAAGCGCGCCCTCGCCCAACGCCTCGGCGCCGAGTTCGTGGTCAATCCGACGACCCCGGACTGGACCGCCGAGGTGCGGAAGATCACGGGCAAACGGGGTGTGGACCTGGTGGTGGAACACGTCGGCGGCGCCGTGCTCGAAGCGGTCTTCACCTGCCTGGCGCGCGGCGGCACGGTGGTGACGTGCGGCGCAACGGCCGGCCGGGAGCCGAAGTTGAACCTGTGGCCGTTCTTCGTAAAGCAGCAGCGGCTGGTCGGCAGTTACGGCCGGAATCGCGCGGACATGGTGGCCACGCTCGACCTGGCGCGCGCCGGCAAACTGAAGCCGGTGATTGACCGGGTGTTTCCGCTCGTGGAAATGCCGGCGGCTTTTGCTGCGCTGCGCGAGCGCCGCGTGCTTGGCAAGGTGCTGGTGAAGCCCTGACGCGGTGGTTCAACCTGGCGGCGCGATGGCGGCGACCTTGTCCACCAGGGTCTGCAGTGTGATGTTGCCGGCGACACTCAGCTCGGCGGTCGCGATCCGGCCGAATTCGCCCTGGACCAGCGCGCGGACGGGGTCATCGCGCGTGGCGAGGTCCATGCCCTGACCGGTGCGCACGGCGTCGAGGATGTCGTGGGCGGTGACCTGGTTCAGCGGCCGGACGGGCACGTAGGCGGTTTCCCGGTCACGGATCTCGGCGACGATTTTGCGGGTGACGAGCAATTGGAGAAGGCTGTTGGCGAGGCGGGTGGGCACGCCAGTGGCCTCGGCGAGCTGGGTCAGCGTCGGGGGGCGTTCGCCCCGCTCGAACCGCAGCGCGATGAAGGTCATCACGCGCAGGGCGGCGAATTCGCGGCCCCGCTGGTGCACCGCGTCGGCCTGCTTTTCCTGGAGGTAGGCGCGACGGTTCTGGTAGGCGTAGGCCACCTGGGCGCCAAACAGCAGGATGAACCAGCCGAAGTAGAGCCCGACCATCAACACCGGGACCATGGCCAGCCCGCCGTAGATCGCATTGTTCGAAGTGTAGCGGGAGATGAACAGGACGCTTAGCTTGTTGTTGGCGTGCCAGAGCAGGCCAGCGGTGAGGCCGCCGACCAGGGCGGCGGAGAAGTTGACCTTCGTGTTCGGCAGGAGGAGATAGACCATGGCGAAGGCCAGGCACAGTACCAGGACCGGCAGCACGCCGCCGACCAGTTCGCCCAGCACCGTCGTCTGCATAATGCGGTTGATGAGCTGCAGGGGCCCTTTCTCCGAAAAATGAAGCTCGCCCGCGGTGGCCAGGCCAAGGGCGCTGATCAACACGACCGGCCCGAGGGTAATCGCCGCCCAGTAGAAAACCGTGCGCATATACCAACTCCGGCCGCGGGCGACTCCCCAGATGTCGTTGAACGTGGTCTCGATCCGCGCCAGCATCGAAATCGCGACGAACAGGAGCACGATCGCGCTCGTGGTCCCCACCGCCCCGCTCTGCGCACGGTCAATGAACTCGTTGATCTTATGGACCGCCTCTTCGCGCGCCGCGGCGGCGTCCTGGCGGATGGTCTCGAACCGCACGGGGTCGTCCCCGGAGGCAGCCCCCGCCCCCGGGTTGATGTAGGGGGTGGCATATTCGACGACCTTGTCCACAAACGCCCGGATGGGTTTGTCGCCCTGGGTCTTCAGAATCGAGGTCGTGACCGTCAGCACCAGGGCCAGCATGGGCACCAGAGCGAGCAGGCTGGCGTAGGCGAGCGCCGAGGCCCGCAACGGCCCGCGATTGCGGACGAAGCTGCGCACGACCAGCACCCAGAAATGCAGGAAATTCTGGAACCAGGGAAGTCGGTCCGGCTCCTGCCGTGCCAATGCCGCATCGTCGAAGGCGTCCTGGGCCTGGGCCTGGAGACGCTTCAGTTTGCCGACTGCTTCATTGGCCATGACACCGGGAAACTAACAGACCAGGGGGGCGATTCAAGACCGGGTTTGGACTGGAAGGGCGCAGGACGGTGGGCGGGGCCCGCCCATTTTCAGCTTTGAACTTGGGCCCCCGACTCCTAGATTCCGCGCGTGGCTCGCAAGAACGCAGAACGCCGCGGTGCCGGCCGTGGCGGCGGTGACATTCTCGGCATCGCCCTCATCTGTGCGGCGCTGTTGTTGCTGGCGGCGCTGGTTTCCTACGACCGGCACGACCTGCTCTCGAACTACGCCCCGGCCGACCCCGCCCAGCACATCGTTCACAACTGGATCGGCGGTTTTGGCGCCGCCCTGGCCAACCGATGCTTCTTTGCGTTTGGCGCGGCGGCGTATCTGCTGTCCGTGCTGTTCCTCGGGTTTGGCCTGGCGCAGTTCGTCCCGCTCCTGGGTTACCTGCGGCGGCGCTGGCCTTGGGCGCTGGCCCTGCTGCTGACCTGCGCAGCCGCGCTCGACCTCGGCACCAACCCGGCGGCGCTCGAACGCCTCGCCCGCCATCCGGCCACGGCGAAGGCGGGTTTGCTTGAGTACGTCGCCCTCAACCTCAGCGCCCCGGGCGCCGGCGGTGCCATCGGTCTGGTGCTGAACCGCAATGTTTTCTCCTATTTCGGCACGCTCGGTTCGGCCATCCTCTTTGCCGCGTTCTGGATCGTCTGCCTCTACGGGCTGACCAATTTCCACATCGGGGATTGGGTGCGCGGCCTGATCCGGCAACGCGCGGCCGCAGCGGAGACGTTCGCCGGCGACAGCGAGAACCTCGATCGCCGCGCCCGCGATCTCGAGAAGGAAGCCCGGCGGTTGCAGGAGCAAATTGATCGCGCGGGCCGAACGGAAGCGAATCCGCCCAAGAAAGACGAAACGCCGGCACCCGCCAAATCCGGCCTCGGCCCGGATCTCCAGCCGGTGCCGGAGCCGACCGTCCGCGACCTGAGCGTCCCGCAGGCGAAACCCTCCGAAAAAGCGGCCCGCAAGACCGGGACCGAGGCCAAACCGCCCGAGCCACCCGAGGAGGTGGTCGAAGAAGTCATCCCGGCCCGCGAGATCGGTCCGGTCACCACGGTGGACATCCTTGGCCCTCCGCCGGTCCCCGAGCAACGCCCCGAGTCCGCCGATGAGCCGCCGAGGACGGGACCCGTGGAAGCGAAACCGGGGGACGATGTGACGGTCGAGCCGGGGGCACTGCCGAAACCCCGGCCGGCCCCAAAACGGCCCAAGCCCATCGCCGTCGCCGCCCCGCCCCGGATCGGCAACTACCGGCTCCCCCCCACCAGCCTGTTGAACCAGCCCGACCTCACGCTCAAGCCGAGCGAGTCGAAGGAGGAGTTGATGGCGAATGCCCGGCTCATGGTGCAAACGCTGGCCCAGTTCGGCATCGAGGTTTCGCCCGGCGACATCACCAAGGGTCCGACGATCACGCGCTATGAGCTGCATCCCGCGCCCGGGGTGAAACTCGAGAAGATCACTGCGCTGACGAACAACATCGCGGCGGCGCTCAAGGCCGAACGACTCAACGTGCTCGCCCCGATTCCCGGCAAAAGCTCGGTCGGCGTCGAAGTGCCGAATGTGATCAAGTCCAAGGTGATCATGCGGGAGCTGCTTGAGAGCGAGGAATGGCGCAACGCCAAGGCCCGCATCCCGCTGGCGCTAGGCAAGGACGTTTACGGGCATCCGATCGTGGCCGATCTGGCGGAGATGCCCCATCTGCTCATCGCCGGCAGCACCGGCTCCGGCAAGTCGGTCTGCATCAACGCCATCGTCGCGTCGCTGCTTTACCGTTTCTCGCCCGAGGATCTCCGGTTCGTGATGATTGATCCCAAGGTCGTGGAGCTGCAGCAATACAACACACTGCCCCACCTGGTCGTGCCCGTGGTCACCGATCCGAAGAAGGTCATCCTGGCCCTCCGCTGGGTGGTCAGCGAAATGGAGAAGCGCTACCAGATCTTCGCCCGGGTCGGCGTCCGCAACATCAAGTCCTTCAACGACCGGCCTAAAAACAAGCCCCTGCCGCCCCGCGAACCCGAACTGCCCCTGGCGGCCACCCGGGAGTCGGTCGCCGCCGGCGCCGATGGCTTCGCCGTCGAGGTGGACGAGCAGATCGTGGTGCCGCGCGACGACGACATCGTAATCCCCGAGAAGCTGAGTTATATCGTCGTCATCATTGACGAACTCGCCGACCTGATGCTGGTGGCGCCGGCGGACGTGGAGATGGCGATTGCCCGGATCACGCAGATGGCCCGGGCGGCGGGGATTCATTGCATCGTGGCGACGCAGCGGCCGAGCGTCGATGTCATCACCGGCGTGATCAAGGCGAACATTCCCTGCCGGATTTCCTTCCAGGTGGCGGCCAAGGTGGATTCGCGGACGATCCTCGACGCGATGGGGGCGGACAAGCTGTTGGGAAAGGGTGACATGCTTTACCTGCCACCAGGCTCGGCCAAACTCATCCGCGCGCAAGGCGCCCTGGTCACGGACCAGGAAATCCTGAGCGTGGTGGATTTCATCGCCCGCCAGGGCAAGCCCAATTACGAGATGGAAATTCACCAGCAGCTCGCCAAGCCGTCCAACGGGTTCGGCGATGAGGAGGGGATTGACGAGGACGAGGATCTGATTCAGCAGTGCATCGAGGTGATTCGGAGCGAGCAGAAGGCCAGCGTCTCCCTGATGCAACGCCGTTTGCGCCTCGGCTACACCCGGGCGGCACGGATCATGGACGAACTCGAGAACCGCGGCATCGTTGGCCCGAGCAAGGGTGCCGAACCGCGCGACATTCTCATTGACTTGGACGGCGGCGGCGCCGACGGACCCAAGAGTTAAGCGGGACGGACGGGAGTGAGACAATTCGGCACAGGCCTGCGTGATTTTCACGCAGGATTGCGTGAGAAATGGCGGCCGGTGAGGTGCCGGGGGCGGGCGGAGTGGGAAAATGCAACCGGGACCGACTCTGGCATTGACCATGCTCCAAATCAGGCCATGAAGAAAAGTCGTTGACACTCGCCAGGCGCGTTCCTAGAGTGTCCGAACCGTAACCCAAAACTTAAAACTGTAGATAATATGAACCGAATCTTTCGGAAGAACAAAAACGGGGCGTTCACGCTGATTGAACTGCTCGTCGTGATCGCCATCATCGCCATTCTGGCGGGCATGCTGCTCCCGGCCTTGGCCAAGGCCAAAGCCAAGGCGCAACGCATCAGTTGCGCCAACAACCTCAAGGAAGTCGGCATCTCCTACCGATTGTTCTCCACGGACAATCAGGATCGGTTCCCGATGAACTTGGGCACGAACGACGGCGGCGTTTCGGAGTACGTCATGAACGGCGCCGTCGGCATCCCGTTGAACACATTCTATGTGTTTGTTGCCATGTCGAACGAACTGGCGAACCCCAAGGTGATCTGCTGCCCGTCGGACGGTCAGCGCATCGCCCAGAGCAACTTCTTTGGCATGATCAAAATGTCCCCCCAGGCCACACCGCATCCCGGTGGCAATGGCGCCCTCAGCTACTATGTCAGCTTGGACGCGGATGAAACCCTGCCGAATGTCATCCTCGGTGGTGATCGTAACCTGACCAATCTGACCCTCACCACGGACGCGTCGTTCAACACGATGCAGACCGTTGTCTGGTCAACCGTCACCCAGCAAAAGGTACTTAACTACACCGGCAGCGTGCACGTCAGCGCCGGCAACATCCTTCTGTCGGACGGCAGCGTGCAGCAGACCTCCGGTGGTGGCGTGCAGCAGCAAATCTATAACGCCCAGGCCAACCTGCGCGTGATCTTCCCCTACGTGGCGGGCACGGGCAAAAACTTCTAACCGGAACCATCCCGATTTCAGGGGCGCCCGCGCGGGCGCCCTTTTTATTTGGCCATGGCCGCGGCGGTCCGCTCGATGATCAAGGCCAGCGGTGTGGTCGGACGAAAACCGGTGAACCGCTCCAGCTTCTCCACGGACGGCCTCCGCCGGCGCATGTCCTCGAACCCGGGGGCATAAGCCTCGGCATAGGACACGAATTCGAGCTGCGACGTCGAGCCAAGGAGCCGGATCACCCGTTCCGCCAGGTGGCGGATCGTCACCTCCTCGCTCCCGCCCACGTTGAACACCTCACCGCGCGCCCGCGGGCAGTTCAACAAACGCACCAGCGCCTCCACCGTGTCCTGCACGTAGCCGAAGCACCGGGTTTGACGCCCGTCGCCGAACACCCGGAGCGGCCCCCCGGCCAGCGCCGCCCCGATGAACCGCGGCAGCACCATGCCGTAGCGCCCGGTCTGGCGGGGACCCACCGTGTTGAAAAGCCGCGCAATCACCACCGGCAGCCCTCGCTCCCGCGCATGGGCCAGGGCCAGAAACTCGTCCATCAACTTCGAGCACGCGTAGCTCCAGCGACCCAGATTCGGCGGGCCGATGAGCAAGTCGTCGTCCTCCCGGAACTCCGTCTGCTGGCTCTTACCATACACCTCGGAGGTGGAAGCCACCAGCACCGGCGTGCCGTGGCGGCTGGCTACGGTTAAAACCGCCGCCGTCTCGTCCAGGTTCGTCTGGATCGTCCGGATCGGCGATTTGACCACAAGATCAACGCCGACCGCCGCCGCCAGGTGGTAGATCGCATTGGCCCTCTGGACCAGTTTGTCCAACCGCCGGCACGCCGACACCCGGGCCTCAACCACGCGCAAACCGGGGTGCCGCGCCACCGCTCGCAGGTTCGCCCGGCGGCCGGTCGAGAAATCGTCAATCACGACCACCCGCTGGCCGTCCGCCAGCAGTCGCTCGACCAGATGCGATCCGATGAACCCGGCGCCGCCGGTCACCACCACGTGTTTTCGTGAACTCATTCCGTGTAATCTCCCCATGAACCTACCGTTTGGAGTTCCGCGTTTACGCGGCTCGAACCGCCTGAAGGCGGAACTCCGAGCCCAACCGCCGACCCACGGATCAGGTTCATGGTCCGTGAGCAGGTCCAATCGGAACAGGAAACTCCCACCGGTGCCGCATCCCGCTCGTGGTCGTGCCCCGCGCCCTTCGCTTCCGTGGGCGGCGGCCTCACGCCAGCATCCGGTGCGGCTCCGCCGAGCATGATCATTGGCCCAACCACAAGTCCACGGGCCGGCGAACCTTCGCCTTGAACGGCAGTTCGATCTTCCGGCCGGTCCCGGCCGACGCATAGGCCGCGTAGATCAGTTCGAGGACGGCCCGCCCATCTTCGCCCGTCACCATCGGCGGCTTGTCGTTGCGGACGCAATCAATGAAATGCGCCAGTTCCTGCGGATAACCCTGGTTGAACGCCTCTTCGAAGATCGTGAACGTCCAGCCCTGCGTCGAGCCGGCCTTCTCCATCGCGTAATCGTAGCCCTTCTGGCTGTAGGTCAGTGCCGCGTTGCCTTGGCAAAGGTCCGCATAACAGACGCCACCGGTGCCGTAAACCTCCGCGCGGTCCTCCATCCCGCCGTGCTTGGCCCAACTGTTCTCGGCGATGCCCACCACGCCGCCCTCGAACTCGACCAGCACCATGGAGTTTTCCTCGCCCCGGGTGCGCCCCGGGTGAATCAGCCCGGTCTGCAGATGTGCCTGCACGCTCAGCGCCCGCGGCTGTCCGCCCAGCATCCAGCGGAACCACGCCAGGCCGTGACAGCCCATGTCCATGATCACCCCGCCGCCGGATTGCGCGATGTCGTAAAACCAGTCGGAGTGCGGCCCGCTGTGCTTCTCGGCCTGTTTGAGCAGGTAAAGGCGGCCGAATGCGCCGGCGTTCGCCAGCTTCCGCACCCGCTCGTATTTCGGCGCAAAACACAACTCCTCGGCGTACATGAGCTTCCGGTTGCCGGCTTGCATGGCGGCAATCATTTCGTCCGCCTCCTCCAGCGTCAGGCACAGCGGCTTTTCGAGAATCACGTGTTTGCCGGCGCGCGCCGCGGCCATCACCGCCCGGTGGTGCAGGCAGTTCGGCAGGCAAATGTCCACCACGTCGCAGCCCGAATCGGTGATCGCCTGCTCCAGATCGCTGAACCAGCCGGCGAGCTGGTGCTTTTTCGCGAATGCCTCCGCCCGTTCGGCCTTGCGCGTGTACACCGCCACCACCTCCGCGTCGCGCACGAAACGGTGGTAGGACTCGACGTGAATGTCGGCGATGAACCCGGCTCCGAGAATGGCAACTTTGGTCGCGCTCATGAGAATCCGGGCGGATTTAGCCACAACCGCCATCGGGAAGAAACAGCAATTTTCGCCGGCTGGCCGCGACGGGCAGGCAGGCGGCACGAAAAGAATGGTCCGCCTGCGCCGGTTGGCTTAGAAACGGGTCATGCAGCGTAGCGTCCTGGCGTTCGTGGACGAAGTTTTTGGGTGGGGCGCGGCTCTGACGAGCCGGCTCGACGGGAGCTCCTGTCTCCGCTCGCGGGGATCTGCCTGTGCGGGCACGCAGACAGGCGCCCCAGCAGGGAATCTCGAATTTCGAATTTCGAGTTTCGAATTTCAAATTGGTGGAAGTTCGTGTCTCGGCTCGCGGGGACGCTCGCCCCACCGGCAAGGCAAATTGAACGCGTGAGGCGACTATGAGCCGACACCCCATTGCCAGCGCCGCGGCGGACCCGAGCTTCCAATCGAAGCCGCGACCCACCGGCGAAGTGGTCCGCCGGGTCGCGGTGTACCTCTGGCCCTACCGGTGGCTCGTCGTGGCCACCGTGGGTTGTGCGGTGTTGTCGCTGGCCTTCGGTTTCCTCTACCCGCAGTTGACGCGGTTCATCATTGATGAGGTGATCACAAACCACCGCCACGGCGCCCTGGCGCCCGCGGCCGTGGGATTGCTTGGCGCCTTCCTCCTGCGCGAGGTGTTCAACAGCCTCCGCATCCGCGTCAACAATCACCTCGAACAAAACGTCATCTTCGACATGCGTTGCCAGGTCTATGCCCGCCTGCAACGCCTGCCCGTGCCGTGGTTCGACCAGCGCGCGTCAGGCGACCTCATGACCCGCATCATCGAGGATGTGAACAACGTCGAGCGCCTGCTGATTGACGGCACCGAACAGGGTACCGTGGCGGTCTTGAGCATCGCTGGCGCACTGGTGTTGATGGCCGGCTACAGTCGCACGTTGACCCTCGTGGCGCTGATTCCGATGCCGCTGCTCGTCACCGGCGCGCTCTGGTACACGCTCACCGCCCACCGGCGCTACCGGCGCCAGCGCGAGGCGTCGAGCGCCATGAACGCGCTGCTCATGGACAACCTGCAGGGCATCCGCCAGATCAAGGCCTTCGGCCGCCATGCGCACGAGGACGCCCGGTTCGCCCAACGCGCTGACGATCTCCGCGAAGGCACGCTGGTCGTCATGCGAGCCTGGGCCTGGTACGGGCCGGCGATGCAGTTCGTCGGCGCGCTCGGCATCGCGGTCGTGCTGTGGGTGGGCGGCGCCGAGGTCATGCGCGGCGAGATGGCGATCGGGCAGCTCGTCGCGTTCATGCTCTATGCCGGCATGTTTTTCTACGAGCCGATCGGCCGCCTGCACGGCTTGAACCAAATGCTTCAATCCGCGCGGGCCGCGGCGGCGCGCGTGTTCGACATCCTCGATGGCGCGGAAGAACGCAGTCCCGCCACCGCGGGGGAAGTGCCGCCAGCACAAGGTGGAGACAACCAGGCGCCATCTGTGACCCGGGGCTGGCGCGCGCGCGGCGACGTGGTTTACGAGGAGGTCGGGTTCGGCTACGGCGCGGGCAAGGTGGCCTTGCGGAACATCTCCCTCCACGCCGAGCCCGGCCGGATGATCGCGCTGGTCGGCCCCACCGGCGCGGGCAAATCCACGCTCGTCGGTCTGTTGCCGGCGTTTTACGAGACGACCGCCGGCCGCATTCTCATTGACGGACACGACGTTCGCACGCTGCCGCTCGACGTGCTGCGCGACCAGATCGCCGTCGTCAGCCAGGAACCGTTCCTCTTCAACGGCACGATTCGCGAAAACATACTCTACGGCCGGCTGGACGCCACCGACCTCGAACTGGAGGCCGCCGCCCGCGCGGCCAATTGCCACGAGTTCATCATGCGCCTGCCCGACGGCTATGCGGCGCGGGTCGGCGAACGCGGCGTGAAGCTCAGTGTCGGAGAAAAACAGCGGGTCAGCATCGCCCGGGCGCTATTGAAGGACGCGCCCATCCTGATCCTCGACGAGGCGACCGCGAGCGTGGACACGGCCACGGAGCGATTGATCCAGGAGGCGCTTGAGCGCCTGATGACCGGGCGGACGAGCTTCGTCATCGCGCACCGGTTGAGCACGATCGTGAAGGCGGACCAGATCCTCGTGCTGCGCAGCGGCGAGATCGCCGAACGCGGCACGCATGAGGAATTGCTCGCGCGCGACGGCCTCTACGCGAAACTGGCCCGCATCCAGAACACGGCCTCCATCGAGGAAGGTTTCGCCCGCCTCCAGGCCTGATCACCCCTCGTCAGGACGGTGCGAGCCGACCCTGCCATGCGGCGGGCAGCCAGATCACGTTCACATAAACGGCGGCGAGAAAGTCGTCCACGGTCACCCCCCAGCCACCAGGCAGCGCCTGGCTCTGCCGCACCGGCCACGGCTTCCAGATGTCGAACAACCGGAAGGCCGCGAAGCCCGCCACCGCGATCAGCGTTCCCCGCGCGGTCAGGAAAATCCGCGGCTCCGGCAAGCGACCGGTCGCGTGCAGGTGAAAGACGATCCAGCCAGCGAAGGCCAGCGGCATGGCCGTGATCTCATCGAGCACGACTGAACCGGGATCCCTGGCGCCAAGTTGCCGTTCGGCCGCGCCGCAGAGCCACACCGACAACGCAAAACCCGCCAGCAGTCCGGCGACGGCAAGCAGGAGATTGCCGGCGGCGAGCAGCGCCGCCGTCCACAGCAAACCGAGGAGGGAGCCGAAGGTTCCTGGTGCAACGGGAATGCGGCCGACGCCGAAGCCCTGGGCGATCCAGAGCCGAAGGCGGCAAATTGCGGAGGACTTCACATGTCGTCCAAATAAAGCCGCCGGTTGCGCCAGAGGTAGAGCACGCCGGATGTGGCCGTCAGGATGACCGTCAACCAGAGCGCCAGGAGGGCAAAGGTCGGCGCCCACGGCTTGAACAGCCCCTGCAACCACGGCCACCATTCGTCGTAGGCGCCCATCGTCAGCATGGCGATGAGAGCGACAATCTGCGAAATGGTCTTGTGTTTGCCGTAGCCCTCGGCGGCGAGCACGACGCTCTTCGACGCGGCCAGCAGCCGCAAACCGGTGATCGCCAGTTCCCGGGCGACAATGATCACCACCATCCACGCCTCGACCTTCGGCCGCAACGCGAGGTGGCCCAGGGTGAAAACCACCGGCGGCGGCGAAATCATGTGGCGCTCGACCAGTACGATGAACGCCGAACACGTGAGGATCTTGTCCGCCAGCGGGTCCATCAGAATCCCGAAGTTGGTGATGAGCTGACGCTGCCGGGCGATCCGGCCATCCAGCATGTCGGTCAACCCCGCGAAACAGAAAATCGCGAGGGCGAGCGTGTCGTTCCAGGCCCAGTGCGACATCACGGCCCAGAGAAAAAGGACCGTCAGTCCAAAGCGCGAAAGCGTGAGCTTGTTCGGCAGGTTCACGGGCGCGACTTTAGGCCAACGGCCGCGCCAGGCAAAGCAGAAGCTTCGACCGGTTCGGCCAGCAGATCGTAGTCCGTGTGGCCCACGATCCGCACCCAGGCGAATTCGCCGGGCGCCCCCGCCCCGTGGATGTACACCCGGCCGTCAATGTCCGGCGCGTCCGCCTCGCCGCGGGCAACCTGCCAATTGCGAATTGCGAATTGCGAATTGCGAATTCCCGGCTCGCGCACCAAACCATGCTCCCACGAGCTGACGGCGGCGTTCTTCACATCGGCGGCACCGGCCCGCTTCTCTACCAGCACCTTCACCGTGCGCCCCACAAATGACGCGGCCACGGACCGCGCGATTTCATGCTGCACGGCCATCGCCCGCTCGCGCCGCCGTTGCCGGGTCCGCCCCGGCATCTGCGACGCCATCCGGCCGGCGATCGTGCCGTCTTCGCGCGAGTAGGTGAACACGCCCAGGCGCTCGAACCGCGTTTCCCGCATGAAATCGAGCAGGCTCTCGAACATCGCCTCCGTCTCGCCGGGAAAACCCACGATGAACGTCGTCCGCAGCGCAATGCCCGGGACGCCGGCGCGAATGCGACAGATGAGGTCCGCGATGTGCGCCCGCGACGTCTCGCGCCGCATCCGTTGCAGCATCACTTCGTGGATATGCTGGAGCGGCATGTCCACGTAGCGCGCCACCTTGGGACATTCCACAATGGTTCGGATGAGTTCATCGGTCCAGTGCGCCGGGTGGGTGTAGAGCAGGCGGATCCAGAATTCCCCGGGCAGGGCGTTCAACTCGCGCACGAGCGTGCACAGCGTCGTGGCGTTGGCGGGCAGGGCGCGCGCGGCGGCGGTGAAGCGTTCCGGCGAGGCGATGGCACGGCTGTGACCGGCCCGCAGGTCCAGGCCGTAATAGGTCGAGTCCTGCGAGATCAGGTTCAGTTCCTTGACGCCGTCGGCGAGAAGCTCTCGCGCCTCGGCCACGACATCCGCCTGCGGCCGGCTGCGATGGCTCCCGCGCATCCGCGGGATGATGCAGAAACTGCACGGATGGTTGCAGCCCTCGGCGATCTTGAGATAGGCGAAATGCCGCGGTGTCAGCCGGAACCGCGGCGTGGCGTAATCCGGAATGTACGTGGGCCGCGCGTGAACCTCGACGAGGGGCGAGGTGGGAGGAGCGAGCGGCGAAGCGGAAAGGGGCGTCGCCGCCGGCGCGGGGTTCAACTCGGCCAGGCGGTTGACAATCTTCGCCTTCTTCGGTTTGGCGTTGCGCGACGTCGGTCGTGCCGCGTTGAGCCGCTCAGCCCGGTGCGCGAGCGCTTGTTTGACGATGTCGGTCACCTGCGCCACCTGGTCAATGCCCATGAAGGCGTCCACCTCGGGGAGGAGCTTGGGCAGGTCCTCGCGGAAGCGTTGCGGCAGGCAACCGGACACGATCAAGCCCTGCCCGCGATGGCGCGCCTCCCGCAGCGCGGCGGATTCGAGGATCGCGTCCACGCTCTCTTCCTGCGCCGAGTCAATGAACGAGCACGTGTTGACGATCACCACGTCCGCGTCGGCGGCATCGGCGGTGATCTCGACGCCGTCGCGGACCAGTGCGCCGAGCATGATCTCGGCGTCCACCAGGTTCTTGGCGCAGCCGAGGGCGACGAGCCCGACGCGCAGCGGCCGGTCAAGAGACGGTTTGGCAGTCACACTTCGGCGACGTTACGCGATGCCGGCGGGGTGGCGCAACCGAATCGGCGCCCCGGCAACGGCCACGGAAACCCACGGACATTCTATCTACGATCACTCTCGATGTAGTCGCCGAGTGTATAATTGTCCATAAATTCGAATTCGTCACTGGGGCTCACTCGTTCAATGGTCGACTCACCGGCATTCCACGAGCAACAAATCAATGATGCCGGATTCAAGTAGCGAACCAGTCGATTCGACTGAGTGGCAAGTACGACTTGACAGCGCGAGGCCGCGCTACGAATTGCATCCGCGAGAGTTTCTATGGCGCGCGGAAACAAGCCAAGCTCTGGCTCGTCGATAATCAGGACGGAAGGCGACATCTGGGGTGGCAACGCGAGAAGTGCCTGCAGAGCAATGAGCCGTATGGAACCATCGGAAAGTTGATGCGGCCCAAATCTCTGCCCTCGATGTGCGTCGGTCCACTCAAGCAACAATTGACCATGATCTGGTTCGAGTACAAAGTCTCGGAAAGCCGGAACCCCAGTTCGAACTCGATTTACGACCTCAGAAAATGCGTTTGGGAATTCCCTCTTCAGACGTAACAGCACAGCGGCAACATTACCGCCGTTATGAAAAAGAGATCTGTTGTTATCTTCCCGCGCGACTCCACGGATGTGAGCCTCCATGCTGGTGTCATGAAACTGGAAATATCTAACTCCACCCAGCATGCCTCTCACCACACCAAAAATAGGGCGCTTACCGGGCGTCGCGCCATCGTATTTCGATTCCAAAAGCGATTCCTTATGACCCGCTCCAAATTCGTTAAAAAACGGTTTCACGGCGTTGTTAGCTTGAAAAGTAACGTTCTCGCTGGCAAATACGAATGTATCCGGGGCTCCATGAATCAAACGAAAGGCGTAATCGTCCCTTCCGGAATCGGCAGCAAACGTCAGCTTGCTGTCGATAAAGAGAGCATTCTTCGACCCGTAATGGAGAAGGGAGTTCGCTCCACCTGCTCGCCCCACGAACAATTGGAGGTTGCCACTCATCATCATGTTCATCATGTGGAAGAACTGGACGAGGTTTGACTTTCCAGATCCGTTGGGTCCAATCAGAACATTGACGTCCTCCAAGTCCAGGCGAAGACTCCTAAGGGACTTCCAGTTATCAACCTCGATCGATTTGAGTTTGGATGGCATAATAGTAATTTCAAATGGGCAGACTTGACCTACTTTTTCTCCACTTTCGCCGCCAGTTGCAGCGCTCCGGCCTCGTCGTAGGTGCGATAACGACCACTTTCGAGCTGTTCGATTTCGGTCGCCAGGTCACGTTTCAGCGCGGCGAGTTGTCGCTGCTGGAAGGCCTCCGTCTGGACCCACCAGCGGAACAGTTCAAATTGCTCGTCCGGGTCAAGCGCGGCGGCGGCAGCTTTGACCTTGTCCACGGCGTTCATGGCTGAAGAATAGCATCGCCCGCCAGTCTGTGTCCATCCCCGGCCATGGTTCAAGCCGGATTATTCCTTCGCCCCTGCACTTTCGCCGCCACTTTGAGCCGCAGCCCGTTCAGCCGGATGAAGCCGGTGGCGTCGTCCTGGTTGTAGGCCTGCGTCGGGTCCGCCTCCATCGTCGCGATGTGTGGGTTGTAGAGGCTCACCGGGGATTTGCGGCCCGCCACCATGATGTTGCCCTTATAAAGCTTCACGCGGACGGTGCCGGTCACGTTCTTCTGGCTCTCGGTCACGAGCGCCTGCAACGCCAGCCGCTCCGGCGCGAACCAGTAGCCGTAATAGACCAGCTCCGCGTAGCGCGGCACCAGCGAATCGCGCAGGTGCATCACCTCGCGGTCCATGGTCAGGCTTTCGATCTGCCGGTGGGCGAAGTGGAGGATCGCGCCGCCGGGCGTCTCGTACACACCGCGCGATTTCATGCCCACATAGCGGTTCTCCACCATGTCCACGCGGCCAACGCCGTGTTTCCCGCCGAGCCGGTTGAGCGCGACCATCACGCCGAGCGGCGACAATTGCTTGCCGTTCACCGCCACGCAGTCGCCCTGCTGGAAATCGAGCGTGACGTATTCCGGTTTATCGGGCGCGTCCTCCGGTGCGACGGAAAGCTTGAACATGTCCTTGTTCGCCGGCGCGAAGGCGTCCATCCACGGGTCCTCGAGGATGCCGGCCTCGAAGGAGATGTGGAGGAGGTTGCGGTCGCTCGAGTACGGCTTCTTGGCGCTGGCCTGCACGGGAATCTTTTTCGCCTCACAGTAGGCGATCATCTCGGCGCGGCCGGGGAACTGGCTGCGGAAGCGCGCCTCGCGCCACGGGGCGATGACCGGCAGGTCGGGCGCGAGCGCGGCGGCGGTGAGCTCGAAGCGGACCTGGTCGTTGCCCTTGCCGGTGGCGCCGTGAGCGATGGCGTCGGCCTTTTCCGCGCGGGCGATTTCGATCATGCGCTTGGCGATGAGCGGGCGGGCGATGCTGGTGCCGAGGAAATACTGGCCTTCGTAGATCGCCCCGGCCTGGAGCATGGGGAAGATGAAGTCACGGGCGAACTCCTCGCGGAGATCGTCAATGTAGATTTTTGATGCGCCGGTGCCTTTGGCCTTTTTGTCGAGCCCCTTGAGTTCCTCCTCCTGGCCGATGTCGGCACAGAAGGCGATCATCTCGGCGGCGTAGTTTTCCTTGATCCAGGAAAGCAGGACCGAGGTGTCGAGGCCGCCCGAATAAGCGAGGACAATCTTCATGGCGGGTAGTAAAGGGCGGACCCGCCGCCGAGGCAAAGCGGAAATGCGGCCGGCCAAGGCCGCGGGCGTCGGGCACGGAGGTTATTCCACCCCGCGCACGGTGTAGCCGCCGGATTTTTCGTCCGGTTGCAGCTTCAGGAGGCCCCGCTCTTGCGCCAACAACAGGAGGTCGTTGAACGAGCGGAAACCGTAGGCGCGCTCGTTGAAGCCGGGGTTGCGGCGCTTGATCGCCTGCTTGATCATCGAACCCCAGATGCTCTCGTCCTCACCGCGCTCCTCGGTGATGGCTTCCAAGGTCTTGGTGACCAGTTCGAGCGCGTCGGCCAGGTCCGGTCCCTTGTTGTCCGGCTGGCCTTCCTTGGCGGCGGGCGCGGCGGGCGTGGCGCTCGTGGCACTGGTGGCACTGGTGCTTCCGCGCCGGCGCGATTTGCCGGCCGAAGTGCGGACCAGGTCATCGTAGTAGATGAAATCGTCGCAGTTGTTCAGGAAGAGGTCGGAGGTGGAGTTCTTGACGCCGACGCCGATGACCGTTTTCGCGTTTTCGCGCAGCTTGCTCACCAGGGGCGAGAAATCCGAATCGCCGCTGATGATGACGAACGTGTCCACGTGGCCCTTGGTGTAGCAGAGGTCGAGGGCGTCCACGACCATGCGGATGTCGGCCGAATTTTTGCCGGACTGGCGGACGTGCGGGATCTCGATCAGTTCGAAGGCCGACTCGTGGAGGTCGCGTTTGAAGCTTTTGTAGCGCTCGAAGTCGCAATAGGCCTTCTTGACGACGATCTGGCCCTTGAGCAGGAGCCGTTCGAGCACCTTCTGGATGCTGACGGGCGGGTAATGGGCGTCCTGGGCGCCGAGGGCGATGTTTTCGAGATCCAGGAACACCGCCATGGTGGCGTTGGCTTCGTTGGTTTTGACAGGGCCAGTCATATTGTTGCGAGCAAACATACACCTTTGCCGGCGAATTCCAGCCCGAAAGCAAGCGCGACCGTAACCCGCGCGCGCCGTCGGGGAGGCGGTGACGAGTCCGTTGGTGGGTCGCGGACCGCTGGGCCTGCCTGTGCGGCCGCAGACAGGCGCAGACAGGCCGTGACGGGTTCCCCGCCGCCCAGCCGGTCGGGCGGCCACCGGCCAGCGGCTCCGCCGCGCCGACGGGCGCGATCATATAGTCCTCGCCCCGGCGGCGCTTGTCTGGCAGATTAACGGGCGTAGCTACAAACTCGAATCAAAGGCGCACCATGTTTTGTCGAAACTGCGGTACCCAACTGGATGACAAGGCCATTGCCTGCACGAAATGCGGCGTGAACCCGCACAACGGCGTCGGGTTCTGCCAGAATTGCGGCAAACCCACCGTCGCCAATGCGGCGGTCTGTGTGGGCTGCGGCGTCGGCCTGGCACAACCCGCGGGGGCGGCCCAGGCCAGGGCCAGCAACAAGATCGCCGCCGGCATCTGCGGCATCCTGCTCGGTTCGCTCGGCATCCATAAATTCATCCTCGGCTACACCACGCCGGCTCTGATCATGCTGCTGGTCAGCGTACTCACATGCGGGATCGGGGCCGCGGTGATGGGACTGATCGGGATCATCGAGGGCATCATCTACCTCACGAAGTCCGACGAGGAGTTCGTCCGCACCTACGTGGACAGCCAGAAGCACTGGTTCTGAGCGCCGCCGGCCGCCAGCGCGGCCTGCGCCTCAGAGCAGGTGGCAAAACATGGCGTCGCGGAGCTTGGGCTCAAACCAGGTGCTCTTCGGCGGCATGATGCCACCTTGGTCGGCGATCTCCATCAGATCCTCGATGCTCGTCGGAAACAGGGCGAAGGCGCAGGCCGCCGCGCCGCCGTTGACCAGCCGTTCGAGTTCGCCGGGACCGCGAATTCCGCCCACGAAATCAATCCGCTTGTCCGTGCGGGGATTGGCGATTCCGAAAACCGGTTCAAGCACGAGGCGTTGCAGCAAGGCCACGTCCAGGGTTTCGATTCCCGCCGTTCCGGCCCGCGCCTCCGGCCGGAACGCCAGCCGCCGCCACTCGCCAGCCAGGTATAGTCCCAGCTCACCCTTCCGGGCCGGCACCGCCGAGACCGCGGGTTCGATGGTGAAGACAAGTTGGAGGCGGTCGAGCAGTTGCGCCGGACTCAGGCCGTTCAAGTCTTTCAACGCCCGGTGATACGGCAGGATCTGCATCTGGATGTGCGGAAAAATCACCGCCAGGAAAAAGGGGCTTTCACCGGCGCCGGGCCGCGCCTTAAACACCCGGGCTGCCGCCGCGCTGCGGTGATGCCCGTCGGCGATGTAAAGGCGCGTCAGGGCGGCGAATTCCTTTTCGATCCGCCGGATCGCCTCCGCCTCCCGCACCGCCCAGGCAGTGTGCCGCACCCCGTCGGTCGCGGTGAAATCCGTGTCGGGCGCCGCGGTGGCGAGGGTCGCCAGAAATGCATCCAGCGCCGGTGCCGCCCGGTAAACCAGGAACGCCGGCCCGGTCTGGGCGTTGAGCGCCTCGATGTGCCGCACGCGATCGTCCTCCTTGTCCGGCCGCGTCAGTTCGTGTTTGCGGATGTCGCCGCGGAGATAGGCCTCGCAGCTCGCGGTCGCGACCAGGCCGAGTTGCGCGTGCATCCCCATCACCTGCCGGTAGAGGTAAAACGCCGGCGCCGGGTCCGGTCGCAACACGCCGTCGGCGATGAACCGCGCGAAGTTCTCCCGGCCCCTGGCGTACACCACCGGAGTGTATGGGTCGGTGTCCGCCGACAGATCAATCTCCGGTTTGCTGACGTGGAGGAAGCTCAGCGGGTTGGCGGCGGCGATCTGCCGGGCCTCCGCCGTGGACATCACGTCGTAGGGCAGTTCGCAGACCAGCGGGGCCAGCGCCGGCACGGGGCGCAGCGCAGCAAAGGGCTTGATAAGCACCATAAGAGCGGCGCGACGATAAAGGAACGCCGTGCCCGAAAGCACGCCGAAAGTGGCGGCCAAACGTCGGCAGTGTCCCAATTTGCTGTTTCCAGGAGCGTGGCTGTGCGCGAAGCGTCAGCCGCAGCAGGCCGAAAACGCTGCGGCTGGTCTCCGACACAGCCGCGGTCCATTCAAATTGGGACACCACCCAAACGTTTCTTGAATTTGCCCTGCTGGAAGCTAAACTGCATAACAAGTCAATCCAAGCAGAGGATCGAACACAGAAACTGGTTTTATGAAAGGCCACATTGCCGTTGCGCTGGCGTCGGTCATCGGTTTGACCGGGTGGGCGACCGCTGCTTGGGCCGGAGACACCCCGGCTGACAGCCGTCCCACCATTACCGCCATCCAGGCCGGTCCCACCAATGTGACCGTCACCGTGAACGTTCCGGCCGGCTTGAGCCAGGTGGCGCTTGAGTCCCGCACGCGGCTGGGCGCCGGGGCGTGGGTGCCCCGGGCGGTGCAACTGGTCACTGGCCCGTGCGTGACCACCTTCCAGCTCGCCCGGTCGGAGCAGTTGGAAGTGTTGCGCGTTCGCGGCGACACAGCAACCCCGCTGCCAGCGGCATTTTTCAAGGGGCAGACAAACTTCGCCGGTCAGATGTCCAGCTCCAACCCAACCAACAGCCTGAATGCCGCCGTGCCCGGTGCCGTCACCCTCAACGGCGGCGCGCCCACCGACAGCACGAGCCGAACGGTGGTTGAGCCGGACATCTGGGTTGTTCGCGGGCACACGGTCTATTTCTTCAATCAGTACCGCGGGTTGCAGGTGATTGACATGTCCCAACCCGACGCACCGGTGATCCGCGGCACGCTCGATCTGCCGGCTGCCGGCGAACAAATGTATTTGGTGGACGACCAGCACGCGCTGTTGCTGGTCAACAATGGCTGCGGCAGCACAAACCAGGCGCTGGTCGTGGACGTGAGCGGCGCGCCCCGGATCGTCGCCTCCATTTCGCTTCCCGGTTACACGCAGGAAAGCCGGCTGGTCGGCTCGGCGCTCTATGTCGCGTCGAGTGCGTACCTCCCCGTGCCGGGCAAGGGCGACACCAACGATCCCAGCGGCGCCTGGGAGTGGGGAACCGCCATCAGCTCGTTCGATTTGTCGAACCCCGCAGCACCGGTTGCCCGCAGTTCGCTTTGGTATGCCGGCTGGGACAACGTGATCGTGGCGACGGACCAGTTCCTGTTTGCCGTCACCCAGGACTTGCAGGCCTGGTGGCAGTCGGACGTCCAGATCGTGGACATCTCCGCCCCCGACGGGACGATGCAGGCGCGTGGCTCATTCACGGCCGCCGGGTACGTCAGCGACAAGTACGAGTTAAACTTCGAGGGTGACCTGCTGACCGTCATCTCCTCGGTTTGGGGCTGGTATGCCGGCGGGGCGAACCGGAGCGTGCTGGAAACCGTTTCCCTGTCGAACCCGGCCGCGCCGCAGGCGGTGGGCGAGCTGGATTTTGCGGAGGGCGAAACGCTGACCGCCGCGCGCTTCGACGGCCAACGCGCCTATGTCACCACGACGATCTGGATTGATCCGCTCTGGGTTGTTGACCTGAGCGATCCCAAGAACCCGCGCATCTCCGGTTCCGTCCACGTCCCGGGGTATTCCTCCTTCATCCAACCGCTCGGCGACCGCCTGGTCACGCTGGGCTACGTCGGCACCAACGGCTGGCGCATGGGGGTGTCGCTTTTCGACGTGCACGACTCCGCCCAGCCCACGTTGTTGTCACAAATCCCGCTGGGCGACAATTACTCTTGGAGCGAGGCGACCTACGACGACAAGGCCTTCGCGGTCCTTCCCGATGCCGGGTTGATTCTGGTGCCTTATCAAGGCTGGTCCTCGAACGGCTACGCCGCCGCCGTCCAGCTCCTTGACCTCGGCACCAACGCACTCACCGCGCGCGGTGTGATTGATCATGTGATGCCGGCGCGCCGCGTGGCGCTCCTCGACAACCGGATCGTCTCCGTTTCGGGCACCGACCTGCTCGTCGTTAGCGCGGCCGATCGCGATCACCCGGCGGTCACCGCTGACACCGAACTGTCCTGGCCGGCCAACCAGGTGCTGCTGGCCGGCGGCTATCTGATCGAGATCGCCGATGCCATGACCTGGGGCGCCACGCCCAATCCCGCCCTCCGCGTCGTCAGCACCAACGCGCCGGAGTTGCTCCTGACCCGCCTTGACCTCACCAACGGCCTGGCCGTCGTGGGCGCGACTCTACGCAACGGCAACCTCTATCTCCTGCAGGCCGCCACCGACAACGCCGGCTGGATTCTTCCGGCCGACAATGGCACCAATGCACCGGCCGCGCCGACCAACACGGTGCTGCTTTCCGTGTTCGACCTCGCCGCGTTGCCGGCGCTGAACCTGATCGGCCAGGCCTGGACCGCGACCGACACCGTTGGCTGGAATCCCCGGTTCCAACCGTTTTGGCTGGCTACCAACCGCCTCGTCTGGGCCGGCAGTGGCGGGGGATGGGGACCAATCCCCATGCTCATGGCCTCGCCAGCGGGCGGCATTGTCAGTCCGATCGGTGGCGGTTACTGGTGGCCTTGGTGGAACAGCGGTGGCAGCGGACAGTTGTTCGCCTGCGACGTCACCGACGGCACGGCCCCCCGGTTCACGGCCGCCGTAAACCTCGCCACCAACGAGCAATGGTGGGCTTACACCGGCGCCTTCGCCGCCGGCAACCTGGTCTATCTCAGCCATCAGGCTTCGGAGTTTCGACCAGGTGTGCTCCTGCCGGGTCAAACCCCGCCCCCGCCGGTGCTGATCACGAACGCCGATGGCACAGTGACCAACAACATTCCGCAATACGGCACGTGGGTGACGAAGTTCTATCTCGATGTCGTGGATTTCACCGATCTGACCACGCCTACCGTCCGGCAGCCGGTGAACATCCCTGGCAGCCTGGGCGGCCTGGGGCGCGGCGGCGCGCTGATCTACACCACCGGCCTGCACTGGGATGACCAGGGCAATTCGGACGGGATTGCACGCCTCGACGCCTCGGCTTATGACGGCGTGTCCGCCTCGCTGGTCGCCTCGTTGAAACTGGACTACATCTCTCCGCCGATGCTGGTGCTGCAAGACAAACTGCTCCTCGCCAACTACGACAGCGCGGCCAACACCAACCGGCTCGAGACCTGGAACCTCACGGACGCCGGCGCGTTCGTGCGGCTCGCGACGCAACCGCTCGAATCGTGGGCCAACAGCCTGACCGCCTTCGGCAACCTGCTCGCCCTGCAACTCGGCTCGACCATTGACGTGTTCGACGCCACCGATCCCGCCGCTCTCAAGCCCGTCGGCAGCACCACGCCGACGGCGTGCGTCTGGGGCGATGTGACTTCCGCCGACGGCTCCCTCGTCGCGGGTCTGTGGGTGCCGCTCGGCGACTACGGCGTGCTGGCGGTCTCGGTCACGCCCGGACCGTAATCTCATCCCGATTTCTGGCGCGGGCAAAGCGGCGTGCGGGTTGGGGGGCCATTGGTTGATGGTTCATAGTTGATCGTTGATGGGCCGCAAAGGTGCGCCGCCGCCACAGGTCAAATCCGGTGGGGACGCACTGCTGCGTGTCCCCATCTTGACACGAGGCGCGGGTCGTTGACCACGCGACGCGGGCTCGCCGATGAATTTCGTCGTGACCGACAGGAAGATGGGGACGCGGCGCAGCACGTCCCTCCCGGCCTGGCCGATCCACCTGCCCGGGTGGCTGCCCGACCACCGGGCGGGCGGTTGTCGTGTGCGGCCTCTGGTCGTAGTCGCGGCCCAGCGACCCGCGACCCACCCTAAACCAAATCCGGCGGGGGCACGTTGCGTCGTGTCCTCAGCTTGTCCTGCCGCGCATCGCGGCGGGACTTTCCCCGATCATGCCGCCGTGCTATTCTCAACCTCGCGCGGCAGCGACCGCGCCAGATCATGTCGGTCACACTCGAATCCTCCCGCGCTCCAGCGGCGCCGTTGGAGGCGCGCTTGCAGCGCTGGCTGCGGGATATCCCGCTTTACCGGCGGGCCGCCGCCGCGCCCAACGGCAGCCCGTCCACGGCGTTGCAAGCCCTGCGTGATCTTCCGCTCATCACGAAGCACGACATCCGGCGGCACTTTCCCCGCAATTTCCTCCCGGCCGGGGTCGAGCTCGAGACGCTGCTCGCCGCCGACACGGTGGAACTCGAGCACACCTCCGGCACGTCCGAGGAGCGCACGCCGCTGCTCCTGCCGCGCGGCTGGTGGGCCGAACAGGAGGCGCGCGCGCTGCGGCTCAACGGACGCGTCGCCGCGGTGCTCGACGAATTCCCGGCCGCGCGCCGGGTGACGATCGTTTCCCCCGCCTGCAACGGCGACATCCGCTACCAGGGCCGGCCTTCGGCGGCCGACCGCGTCGTCGGCCAGGCGCTGTTCGTGAACCTTTCGCGCCACCCGTTTCTGTGGAGCGACGCGGACCTGGCGCGCATGGCAGCCGAAACCGTGGATTGGGCGCCGCAGTTCCTCGACGTGGACCCGGTTTACGGTGTGCGTTTCGCGCTGCACTGCGAAAAACACGGCCTCCGGTTTCCGTCGCTGCGGTTCGTCCTTGCCAGCTACGAATTCGTCAGCATCGTTCATCGCCGCGTGCTCGAACGCGTGTTTGGCGTGCCGGTGCTCAACCTCTACGGGGCCACCGAAACCGGCCACCTGCTGATGGAGGACAAGCCCGGCACGATGCGGCCCAGCCAGGGCACGGCCCTGCTGGACCTGCTCGATCCGGACCCGCGCGGCGTGGGGGAGTTGATCGTCACCACCCTCACCAACGAGTTCATGCCGCTCCTGCGCTACCGCATCGGCGACCTGGTCGAGCGTTGCGGCCCGGCGGAGTCGCCGGAGTTCGTCGTGCATGGCCGCGTGCTGGACGCGTTCACGACCCCCGACGGCCGGCGCGTGACCACGCACGACGTGGACGGGTGTTTCACCGAGGTAACCGGCATGGCGCACTACCAACTGCGCCAGCGGGCTGGCGGAATCTGGTCGCTGCGCTTCGTGCCGGAAGGCGCCGGTCCGGCGCCGGTCGAACTGCGGCGGCTCCGCGAACGTCTGGCTGGGCACTTCGGTGCCGCTGGGGCGGTGGCATTGGAAGCCACCGACACGCTGATGCCAGAGTCCTCGGGCAAGTTCCGGCTAGGTTATCCCGCCCGAGCCTTGTGAGCCGCGCGCGACTTGCGCCGGCCCCGTTGGGGTCGGATCGGTCGGGACGAGGCCATGCTGGCTAGCTAGCGGAATCGCCCCCGGCAGGACTATCTGCTTGGCGGAGTGGGGATAACCGTGTAAGTTGCCAGCACGTCCGACAGATTCGGAATGGACTATTGACAGCCATGAAGCCCTTTCTTCGATCCGCACCGGCCGTGGGCTCGCGCCGCGGTTTCACCCTCATTGAACTGCTGGTGGTCATCGCGATCATCGCGATCCTCGCCGGCTTGTTGCTCCCCGCCCTGGCCAAGGCCAAGGCCAAGGCCCAGGGGATCATGTGCATGAACAACACCAAGCAGCTCATGCTCGCCTGGAACATGTATGTGGGCGACAACCGGGACACGGTGCCGTTCGCCTACGCCGAAAATACGGCGAGCATCAATTATCCAGCGGGCTGGACCCATGGGATCCTCGATTACAACAACGGGAACACCGACAACTGGAATGCCACCAACACCCTGATGAAAGGTGCGATCTGGCCCTACACCGGCAACTCCCTGCCCATCTGGCGCTGCCCCGCCGATCCCATCCGCGTGACGCCGACGAGCGGCCCGAACAAAGGGCAAAGCACTCAGCGCACACGCAGCATGTCCATGGATGCGTGGTTCGGAATGAACGAAGGCAACTGGAGCCTCACCTGGTTTGGGGACCAGACCTTCCGGGCGTATTTCAAGCTGTCCGATGTCGTGAACCCCGGTCCGGCCAGCACCTGGTTGCTGGTGGATGAACACCCGGACAGCATCAATGACGGCTTCTTCTGCGTGGACATGCTGGGCTATCCCAACCCGGCGTCCACCACGCTGCCCGACTGCCCGGCCAGCTACCACAATGGCGCCTGCGGTTTCGCCTTCCCCGACGGCCACTCGGAGATTCACAAGTGGCAGGATGGCCGCACCAAGCCGCCCATCACGCACCAGACCTACTCGCCGCCGGGCAACCAGGGAAACAACAAGGACATTGTCTGGCTCTGGGAGCACACCACCAGCAAGGTCAAGTAAGCCGCCACCCGGGCAGTGTCCTGATTTGGTGGAGGCTCTGACGCTGACGAGCCGGCTCGACGTGAGCTCGCCGACATGGCGCGCGAGGACGCCCCACCGGCAAGTCAAATTAGAACATTACCCCACCTGCTGGTTGCGCTGGCGCCGCCGGCCAGAGCCCGGTAGGCTGCCGCCGTGGCTGAGTTCACCGCCGCCCAGCTTCGCGCCATCGCCGCGCCCGGCAACGTGCTCGTGGTCGCCGGCGCCGGCACCGGCAAGACCCGCACGCTCGTCGAACGCTGCGTCGCCCGCGTGCTCGACCGTGCCGATCCGGTTTCGCTCGACGACATCCTGATGGTCACGTTCACCGAGGCGGCCGCGGCTGAGATGAAACGCCGGTTGCGGGAACGGCTGGACCTCGAAGCCCGCCGCCGGCCCGACCGCGCTGACATCGCCGAGCAGTTCGCGCTGGTGGACACCGCCCGCATCGGCACGCTCCACGGTTTCTGTCTCCAGCTCCTCCGGGAGCGTTTCCACGAACTCGGCCTCGATCCGCAACTGACCGTCTTGGACGACAGCCGCGCCACCGTACTCGCACGGGAATGTCTGGAAATCGGACTGCGACGCCATTGGACCGGACCGGAGCCCGCGGACGAAGCGGTGCGGCAGCTCATCCTCGTTTATGGGAACGGGGGCGACGAACCGATCCGCCGCCTCGTGCGCCGCCTGCACGATTACACCCAGACCCTGCCCGATCCGGAAACGTGGTTCGACACCTGGGAAACGGAGTGCGCCAGCGCGCAACCGTCGCGTTGGGAACCGTGGTTGTTGGCGGGGTTCGAGACGGTGCGGGACGAGTGGCTGCCGGTGTTGCGGTCCTACGACCACGACAACCTGCGCCGCTGCGTCCGCGCCCTGGAACGCGCCGGCGCGTCGCCCAACCGCGCCGCCGTCGCCACCGCCTGCGCGGAAATCGCCGCCGTGGACGTGGACGCCAACTGGCCGCATGGAACCAAGGGAAAATTCCGCGAGCCCAACGAGGGGTTCTTCGAGGAGGCCGCCTTTCTGGGTTCGCTCGCCGAGCTTTCCGCCGACGGCGCCGATCCGCTGGTCGAGGACTGGGATTGGGTCCGCCCGCATTTGCAGGCCTTGCTCGGGCTGGTCCGCGAATTCGGGCGCGAGTTCGCGCGGGCCAAACGCGACCTCGGGGCGGTGGATTTTCACGACCTCGAACAATTCGCGCTGCGCGTGCTGTGGAACTCCGCGCAAAACCAACCCACCGCCACCGCCGGCCATTGGCGTGAGCGGCTGCGCTGTGTTTTCGTGGACGAATACCAGGACATCAACGCGGCGCAGGACCGCATCATCCGCGCGCTGAGCCGCGCCGGCCCGGCCGCCAACCGCTTCCTCGTCGGCGACGTGAAGCAGAGCATCTATCGCTTCCGCCTGGCGGACCCGCGCATCTTCCAGGGCTACGCCGGGCAATGGAAGAAGCCGTCGGTCGCGGGTCAGGCGATTCCGCTGTGCGACAATTTCCGCAGCCACCCGGCGATTCTCGAATTCGTCAACGCAGTCTTCGCCGTGGTCATGCGTCGCGAGGTCGGCGGCGTGGACTACGACGCCGACGCCCGGTTGGTGGCCGGCGACACGAACCGCCAGTGGCCTTCCGCAGCGAGGCCGGTTACGGATGCGCTCACCGCGCCGGTGGAGATGCACCTGCGCCTGAGTCGCTCGCGCGAAACCGGCGGGGCGAACGAAACGGGAACGCCAGCTTGGGAGGACCTGACGAACGCCGGCAAGGAGGCAACGCTGGTCGCGGAGCGGTTGCGGGAATTGAAAAACCGGAGATTTCCCGTCTGGGATGAAACCGCCAAATCCCACCGGCCGGTCACCTGGAGTGACATGGTGGTGCTGCTGCGGTCGCCGGGGGGCAAGGTGGACACCTTTGCAAAAGTATTCGCCGGGCTGGGCATTCCACTGGTCGCGCAACGCCGCGGGCTCTTCGACACGCCGGAAGTGGCGGACCTGATGAATCTCCTGCAGTTGCTGGACAATCCCCTGCAGGACCTGCCGCTGTTGGGCGTGCTCCGGTCGCCGCTGGCCGGATTCACCCTCGAGGAACTGGCGTCGGTGCGGCTGGCGGAGCGCCACGCCCCGTTCTGGACCGCCCTGCAACGCCTGGCGCAATCCGCCCCGCCGGCCACCACCGGGTCCGAAGACGCCGTCGCCGCCGCCACGGAATCGGCGCGGCGCAAAGCGGTCGCCTGGCTCCCGCGCTACCACCGCTGGCGCGAACGCGCCCGGCGGGCCGCGCTCTCCGACTGCCTGGAGGCCGTGCTGGACGAAACCCATTACGAGGACTGGTTGCTGGCCCAGGATCGCGGCACCGAACGACGCGCGAACGTCCGGCGCTTTCTCACCCTGACCCGCCAGTTTGACACCCTCCAGCACCAGGGGCTCTTCCGCTTTCTCCGTCTGGTGGCCGCCCAACAGGAGGCGGAGTTCGATCCCGAGCCGCCCGCGCTCGAAACGACCGACGCCGTGCGGCTGATGAGCGTCCACAAGAGCAAGGGGCTCGAATTCCCGGTGGTGGTTGTCGCCGACCTGGGGAAGACGTTCAACCTCGATGAACTGCGGAGCGCGCTAATCCTCGACGAGGAGCTTGGACTCTGTCCGCAGGTGCAACCCCCCGCGCGCCCGGGGAAGTATCCGAGCCTGCCATACTGGCTGGCCCGTCGCCGGCAAAGCCGCGAAGTGCGGGGCGAGGAGTTGCGCCTGCTCTATGTCGCCGCGACCCGGGCCAGCGACAAGCTCATCCTCGTGGGCACCACGGCACCTTCGCGCCTGGCGGGAAGCTGGTCGGCTGCCGCGCCCCGCCCCACCGCACGTGACATCGCCGGCGCCCCGTGCGCGCTCGACTGGCTGGGACCGCTCCTGCCCGCGCTGACGGGCGCGGCGGACTGGTCCGAGTGCAGGCACGGATTCAACGGAATGCTGGCCTGGCGGGTCTATGAAGCGGAAGAGGCTCCCGCCAGCGCCGCCAGCGACCCGACGAGCGCGCCCCACAACGAACCGGCCATCGCGGGCGAACCCGTTCCGCGCCTTCCCTGCCTCACGTGGACCTATCCGCCGAGCGCCGCCACGCGCGAACCGGCCAAGACCTCCGTCTCCGCCCTGCGCGGGCGCAGCGCCAAGGAAGACGGGGAGGAGACCCGCTCATGGTTCCGCCCGGCGGAACCGCGAGCGGGTCCGGGCGGCGTCCTGTCCGCCGCCGAACGCGGCACGGCCCACCACCGTTTTCTCCAGCTTGTCCGGCTCGACCAAGTCGCCAGTCGCGCTGAACTCGCGGCCGAGTCGGCGCGCCTGCGGGCGGCCGGGCAGCTTTCGCCGGAGGAATCGGCGGCGCTGGACCTCGACGCGCTCGCGGCCTTCTGGCGCGGCGAAACGGGCGGGCTGATCCGCGGCCACGCGCCGCTCGTCCAGCGCGAGCTGCCGTTCACGGCGCGCCTTTCGCCGGCGGACCTCGCCGCCCTCGATCTGCCGGTGACGCCCGGCCTGGACGCGGATGAATTCGTGGTCGTCCAGGGCGTGGCCGATCTCGCCGTCGTCCGACCGGAGGAAATCTGGTTGCTGGATTTCAAAACGGATGCGATCACCCCGGCGACCCGCGACGACAAAATCGCCGCCTACCGCCCGCAGCTCGCGCTCTACGCCCTGGCCCTGGCGCGCATCTTCCGCCGGCCGGTCACCCGGGCCTGGCTGCATTTCCTGGCCGCCAACGAAACCGTTCCCGTCACCCTGCCGGCGCACGGACCTTGGTCCGGCTGACGTGATGCTGGAAGAACTGCAACTGCGCGTGCATGGCGCCGCCGGGTTGCCGACGCTGATTTACCTGCCGGGCGTCCATGGCGACTGGACGCTCATTGCCAGCTTTCGCGCGGCGGTGGCGGGCCGGGTGCGGTTTGTCGAAATGACTTATCCGCGCACGCTGACGTGGTCGCTGGCGGATTACGCGGACGCGGTGGACGCGGCGCTGGCGCAGGAAGGCATCATCGGCGGCTGGGTGCTCGCCGAGTCGTTTGGCTCGCAGGTGGCCTGGCTGCTGCTGGCCAAACCGGATCGCCGGCTGCGGATCGAAGGACTCATCCTCGCGGGGGGCTTCGTGCGTCATCCGTGGCCGGCGGCAGTGCGTCGGGCGCGCCACGGACTCGACTGCGTTTCGAGCCGGAGCGTCCACCGTTTCCTCCGGTTCTATGCGCGCTTTGCCCGGTTCCGTCACCGGCACGCGCCGGAAACGCTCGCCGAGGTGGGCGAATTCGTCGCGCGACGAACCGAGCTGGACCGGCAGGCGATGGCCCACCGGCTGGGGCTGATTGCGGAGGCGGACCTGCGGCCGGTCGCCCGCACCGCCAGCGTGCCTGTGTTTGCGCTCACGGGGTTGATGGACCCGGTTGTACCCTGGCCGTGGGTGCGCGGGTGGTTGCGCCGGCATTGCGGTGCGCTGCGCGGCTGGCGGCTGTGCGTCGGCGCGGACCACAATGTCCTCGGCACGGCGCCCGCTGCGGCTGCACGGCAGGTCCTGGCCTGGATGAACGTCAGCGGTTAACCTCGCTCCGGTGCGCCGGTCTTGAGGGGCGGACCAAAACAGCGGCGAAAATTGGCCAGCACCGGGGAGGTGTCGTTTTTCTGCCAGGCCAGGATGGTCTGCACCGGGGGCAGGCCCGGCGGCAGCTTCCGAAAAACCAAACCCGGACGTTTGATGCGCGCCAGGGTCGCGGTGGTCGGGGCAATGCCGAAGCCGGCGGAGATGAGCCACAGTTTGGTCTGGATGTCGTTGGCGTATTGGGCCGGGTGGGGTTTGGCGCCCGCGGTGGCGCAGGCGGCGAGGAAGCTGTCGTAGTAGCCGTGCTGTTTGCTGGACTGCACCATCACGAGGGCCTCGCCGTCGAAGTCCCGCCACTCGATCCGGCGCTTGGCGGCCAGCCGGTGGCCGGCAGGGACGGCCAGCACCTGGGCCGCTTCGTTCACAAACTGATAGTCCAGCTCGGGGAATCCGACCGGCGGGCGCAGCAGCCCGGCGTCCAGCTCCCGGGCTCGCAGGCGGTCGAGCTGTTCCGAGCTGGTCAGGTCGAACAGTGACAACTGCACGCCGGGAAACTGCTGGCGGAACCGGCGGAGGATCCCCGCCAGCCACGCATTGGCGGCCGGCGCGATCAGCCCCAGGCGCAAATGGCCCACCAGCCCGTGTTCCGCCTTCCGGGCGCGGTGTTCCGCCTGGACGGCGGCGGCGAGCACCGCGCGGGCCTCGGCCAGGAAAATGCGTCCGGCGTGGGTGAGGCTGACTGTGCGGGTCGTGCGGTCGAACAGGCGCACGCCAAGTTCGTCTTCCAGCGCTTTGATCTGGGCGCTCAGCGAGGGCTGCGCCAGGCGCAGGTTCGCCGCCGCCTGGCGGAAGCTGAGGGTTTCGGCGAGGGCGGTGAAATAACGCAGGTGCCGCAGTTCCATGAATTGATAGTAGCCGGCTATCAATCCGCAAGCAAACGGGTATTGGGCAACCGCGGCCGGATCGGGCATTGTTCCGGCCGCGTCGTCCGGCCGCGTCCGGCCGCGGGAATTTCCCGCTCGTCCCTCCGCCTTCGCGGAGGGACGAGGGGAATCCGCGGGCGCGGGCGCCGGCGGCTCAGGTCCGCCATGTGGATTGTTCGTCTTGCGTTGCGCCGGCCCTACACGTTCGTCGTGGGGGCCATCGTGCTGTTGTTGCTCACGCCCTTCGTGCTGCTGCGCACGCCGACCGACATTTTCCCCGCCATCAACATCCCGGTCGTCAGCATCATCTGGCAATACGCCGGCCTGAGCGCCCAGGAGGTCGAACAGCGCATCGTCTATAACTGCGAACGCCCGTTGACCACGACGGTCAACGACATCGAGCACCTCGAATCCAGCTCCTTCAACGGCGTCGGCATCATCAAAGTTTTCCTGCAGCCGGGCGCCTCGGTGGACGCCGGGGTGGCCCAGGTGACGGCGATCTGCCAGACCATGTTGCGCTCGCTGCCGCCCGGCACCACCCCGCCGCTCATCATCCGCTACAACGCCTCCACCGTGCCCATCCTCCAATACGGCATCAGCAGCCGGAAGATGTCCGAACAGGAGGTTTTCGATGTGACCGTAAACCAGATCCGCGTCGGCCTCGTCAGCGTCCGCGGCTCGTCCATCACTTATCCTTACGGCGGCAAACAGCGACTGGTGGCGGTGGACCTTGACCTCGCCGCGCTCAAGGCCAAAAACCTCACCCCGAGCGAAGTCCTCGCGGCCTTCAGCGCCCAGAACTTCGTCTATCCCAGCGGTACCGCGAAAATCGGTTCCCTCGAATACGACATCGAACTGGATACCAGCCCGCGGTTGCTCGACCACCTGAACGACCTGCCGATCAAGACCGTCAACGGCGCCGTCATCCGCCTTCGCGAGGTGGCCCAGGTGCGCGACGGCTATTCGCCGCAACAGAACATCGTCCGGCAAGACGGCGTCCGCAGCACGCTGCTCAGTATCTTCAAGAATGGCGCCGCCTCGACGCTCCAGGTGGTGGACGGCGTCAAGGTGGCCCTGCTGCGCATCCTCAAAACGACCACCGCGGCCCAAGACCTCGTGGTCAAGGAATTCGCCGACCAGTCGCTGTTTGTCCGGGCCGCCATCCGCGACGTGGGCCGCGAAGGCGTCATCGCCGCCGCGCTGACCGCGGTGATGATCCTGCTGTTCCTCGGGTCGTGGCGGAGCACGTTCATCATCGCCCTCTCGATCCCGCTCTCGGTGCTGACCTCGCTGGCGATCCTCAGCGCGCTGGGCGAGACGATCAACCTGATGACGCTGGGCGGGCTGGCGCTGGCCGTCGGGATCCTGGTGGACGATGCCACGGTGGCCATCGAGAACATCCACCGGCACATGGCGTCGGGCAAACCGCTGTATGACGCGATCATGGATGGGGCGGCGGAAATCGCGCTGCCGGCGTTTGTCTCGACGCTCTGCATCTGCATCGTCTTTGTGCCGATGTTCTTTCTCACCGGCGTGGCGCGCTACCTGTTTGTGCCGCTGGCCGAGGCCGTCGTGTTCGCCATGCTGGCGAGCTACGTGTTGTCGCGGACGCTGGTGCCGACGCTGGTCATGTGGCTTTACCGGAACGTGGACTACCACCACCTGACGGATGCCGCGCATGTGGCGCCGGTGTTCCGCCCGCTGGTCCGGCTGCAGAACGCGTTTGAGGACGCCTTCGACCGTTTTCGCCAGGGCTACCGCGAGCTGCTGGGGGTGGTGCTCCATCACCGCGCGGTCTTGGCCGTGCTCTTCCTGGCTTTCTGCGGCGGCACCTGCCTGCTGATTCCGCAACTGGGCCAGGACTTTTTCCCGTCGGTGGACGCCGGGCGGTTTCGCCTGCACGCGCGCGCCCGCAGCGGCCTGCGCATCGAGGAGACGGCCAAACTGGTGGACCAGATCGAAGAGGCCGTCCGCCGCGAAATCCCCGCCGCCGAGTTCGCCGGGTTGCTCGACAACATCGGCATGCCCAATTCCAGCATCAACCTCAGTTACAGCGACAGCGGCGTCATTGGCACGGGCGACGCGGACATTCTCGTGGAACTTCGCCCTGGTCACCAACCGACGGCGGATTATGTGCGGCGGTTGCGGCAGCGGCTCAACGCCGAGTTCCCGGGCGTGCTCTTTTACTTCCTGCCCGCCGACATCGTAAGCCAGACCATCAACTTCGGCCTGCCGGCGCCGTTTGACGTGCAGATCGTAGGCCGCAACCAGGCCCGGAACCGCGCGGTGGCCGCGCGCCTGGCGGAAAAGATCCGCCATATCCCGGGCGCGGTGGACGTGCGCGTGCAACAACCCGCCGACCGGCCCAAGTTCAGCTTCGCGGTGGACCGCACGAAAGCCTCCGAGGTTGGCCTCACGGAACAAGGCGTGGCCAACGCCGTGTTGCTCAGCCTCAGCGGCAGCGGGCAGGTCCAGCCGACCTACTTCATTGACCCCGGCCCCGGCATCCAGTACCTCGTGAACGTCCGCGTCCCCGAGCGGGCGATGGATTCCCTGAACACGCTGAACGCAATTCCCATCACCGCCAGCCAGGCGGGCGAAGGCGACGCCCAGTTGCTGGCCAACCTGGCCACCATCTCGCGCACGAACGGCCCGCCGGTCATCTCCCATTACAACATCATGCCGGTGATTGACGTCTTTGGCGGCGTCAGCGGCCGCGATCTCGGCGGCGTGTTGAGCGACATCAAACCGCTGGTGGCCGGGCTCACGAACGACCTGCCAAAAGACAGTGTGGTCATGCTGCGCGGCCAGGCCGACACCATGCGGTCAAGTTTCATCGGCCTGGGCATCGGTTTTTTGATGGCGATTGTGCTGATCTACCTGCTGCTGGTGGTCAATTTCCAGAGCTGGCTCGACCCGTTCATCATCATCACCGCCCTGCCCGGCGCGCTGGCGGGTGTGGTTTGGGCGTTGCATCTGACCGTAACCACCGCGAGTGTCCCGGCCCTGATGGGCGCGATCATGAGCCTGGGCGTCGCCACCGCGAACTCCGTGCTGGTGGTGACGTTCGCGCGGAACGATCTGCAGGCGGGCATGGACCCGCTGACCGCCGCCTGGGAAGCCGGCGTCAGCAGGCTGCGCCCCGTGGTGATGACCGCGGCGGCGATGGTCATCGGCATGTTCCCGATGGCGCTGGGCCTCGGCGAGGGCGGCGAGCAAAACGCGCCCCTGGGCCGCGCCGTGATCGGCGGGCTGGTGGTGGCCACCATCGCCACGCTCTTCTTCGTGCCGGTTGTCTTCAGCCTGCTTCACCGGCCGGCGCCGGACCCAACTGCCACCGCCACCGCCGGTGCCAAGCCGGCATCGTCCGCCGCCTGAACTGTCGCCATGAATCCATCTGCCAACCCTCCGCCCCCGCCGGCCAGTGCCCCGGTTTCCCCAGCCGCCGTCGCCAGGCTGCGCCGCACCGTCATCTGGGTGGTCGTCATCGTGATCATCGGCGTCGTCGCCGGCCTCGTTCCCCGCTGGCGTCAGCGCGCGGCGCTGGCTGCCGAGACACGCGAACTGGTGGCTCAAACCGTCGCCGTGACCGTGCCAACGCCCGGCACCAATTCCGCGGGCGCATCGCTGCCGGCGGAGCTCAAGCCGCTCGTCGAGGCGCCGATTTACGCCCGCGCGAGCGGGTATCTCAAACGCTGGTTCGTGGACATCGGCGCGAAGGTCGAAGCCGGCCAGTTGCTGGCCGAGATCGAGACGCCCGAGCTGGACCAGGAGCTGGCCCGGGCCCGGGCCCAACTGGCCCAGGCGGACGCGGCGCTGGCCCTCGCAAAGATCACGGCGGACCGCTGGGCCGATCTGCTCAAGACCGCGAGCGTAAGCGAGCAGGAGGCGGCGGAAAAAAAATCCGACCTCGCCCTCAAAGCGGCCACGGTGGACGCCGCCCGCGCGGAGGTGCAACGCCTCGCCGAACTGCAATCGTTCGCCCGCGTCACCGCCCCCTTCGCCGGCACCATCACCGCGCGGCTGACGGACGTTGGCCAGCTCATCACCGCCGGCAGCGGCAAGGAACTCTTCCGCCTCGCACAAATCGAACGTTTGCGGGCCTACGTCCGGGTCCCGCAAACGCTGTCGCGCGGTGTGGCGGCCGGCCAGATGGCGGAGCTGACCGTGCCGGAGATTCCCGGCCGCGCCTTTCCGGCGAAAATCGTCCGCACGGCCGGCGCCATGGATGCACAGTCGCGCACCCTGCTCACCGAACTCGAAGTGGACAATGCCCGCGGCGAGATCCTCTCCGGCAGCTACGCCCAGGTGCGGCTGGCCGAGACGAAGGTCGAGGCCGTCCTGACCTTGCCAGCCAACACACTGCTCTTCCGCGCCGAGGGACCGCAGGTAGGGGTCGTGACCGGCGAAGGCGACATGCACCAGGTGGAGTTGCACAATGTCACCATCGGACGGGATTTTGGGCCGACGGTGGAAGTCCTCTCCGGCGTGCAAGCGACGGACCGTGTGGTGCTGAATCCGGCCGATTCCTTGGTCAGCGGCATGACCGTTCGCATCGTGGCGCCCGCCAAACCGGCGGCCGGAAAATGAGCGCCCTTGCCTTCACATCCTTCGCGTTGGCGGCGCTGCTGCTGGCGGGGTGCGCGGTGGGACCGGACTATCGCCGGCCGGCACCCTTGGGCACGAACGCCATGCCCGTGACGTTTGCCGGCACCACGACGTCCAACCTCGGCGACTGGAAACCCGCCGAACCCGCCGCCCAGCTTCCGCGTGGCGCCTGGTGGACTATTCTGAACGACGCCGAGCTGAACCGGCTTCAGACCCTGGCGGCCACCGGCAATCAGGAACTCGCCGTGGCCGCCGCACGGTTCGAGCAGTCCCGGGCGCTCGTCAACGTGGCCCGGGCCGGCCTCTTCCCGCAGGCAAGCGCTTTGCCCGCCTACACGCGCCAGCGCTCGAGCCTGAATTTGCCGCAGAACGGCGTGCCGGCGGGCGCGAGTTACACTTACAACTTCTTCAACCTCCCGCTCGAAGCCGGCTGGGAGGCCGACCTGTGGGGACGCGTCCGCCGGCAGGTCGAATCCGCCCGGGCCGGACTCGCCGCGTCCGCCGACGATCTCGCCGCAGCGCGCCTCGCGGTGGAGGCGGAGATCGCCGCGGACTACCTCACCCTGCGCGCTCTCGATGCCGAATATGTACTGCTGGGACAAACGGTGGAGGCCTACCGTCGTTCCTTGGAACTCACCCACAACCGCCGGCGGGGCGGCGTCGTCAGCGACCTCGATGTGTCGCAGGCCGAAACCCAGCTCCGGACGACGGCGGCCCAGTTGCCCGTCGTGGACCTCCAGCGCGTCAAGCTGCGGCACGCGCTGGCCACGCTCTGCGGCCAGCCGGCCACCGGGTTTGCGCTGGCAGTGCGGACGAACGCGCTGCCGGCCGTGCCGGCGGTTCCGCTTCTCGTGCCCGGTGAATTGCTCGAGCGCCGTCCGGATGTCGCCGCGGCCGAACGTCGCATGGCGGCGGCCAATGCGGAGGTGGGTGTCGCGCAGACGGCATTTTACCCGCGCCTCCAGGTCGGCGGCCTGGCCGGCTTTCAGTCCATCAGCGCGAGCACCTGGTTCGACTGGCCCAGCCGGGCTTGGGCGGTGGGGCCGTCGCTCGAGTGGCCGTTGTTCACCGGCGGCCGCAACCGCGCGCAACTCGCCGCCGCCCGCGCCGCCTATGATGCCACCGTGGCGGCCTATCGCCTCACGGTGCTCAATGCGCTTCAGGAAGTGGAGGACCAGCTTGCCGCGCAGCGGCTGCTGGCCGCCCAGGCCGACGAGGAAAGCGCGGCGTTGATTGCCGCGCGCCGCACGCTGGAACTCGCCGATAACCGTTATCGGGCCGGCCTCGTCACCTACCTCGAAGTCGCGGTGGCCCAGAGCTCCGCGCTCACCCATGAGAGGACGGTCGTCCAGCTCGAGGCCGAACAACTCGCCGCCGGCGTGGCCCTGATCAAGGCGCTGGGCGGCGGCTGGACGACGAATCGGGCCAACCGGTGACCGGCCGGATTATTGGGCTTTGACGTCGTAACAGAACAGCGTGTCCTGGTCGCGGAGGTACAGCTTGCCGGCGCACACGACGGGATGGGTCCAGGCCTCCTTGCCGCTGTGGCCGGGTTGTTCAAAGCGCCCGCTCTCCTTGTAACCGTCGGGCGAAGCCTCAACGAGGGCGATACGGCTGGCATTCTTTTCTTCCTCGCGCAGGTAAAAATGACCGTCGGCAAACGTCAGCGAGCCTTTGCCGAACTTTTCCTTTTCCGCCCACACCTGCTTGCCGGTCTTGAGTTCCTGACAGACCCAGCCGTTCTTGTCGGAATAGCCATAGACGTGGTCACCGAGGCACACGATTCCGCCGTGATGGTTGTCCATGACCTTGTTGGCATAAACCAGTTCGGCCCGGAAAGTCCCGTTCTCCGCAGTGACCTTGAAGCCGTTGCAACCGGTGCCGTAGAACGAACTGACATACACCCACCCGTCGTGCCAGACCGGGGTCGCGATGACCGCCGTGGCCCCCTTGCGCGGCGCCTTCCAGAGCACCTTGCCGTCCTTCGCGGCGATCCCGACGACGTTCTGCATCGTGAGCAGCACGTATTGCCGCACGCCGCCGTAGTCCACCGGCACCAGCGAAGAGTACTGCGCCTCGTCGGTGAAATCGGTCGTCCGCCACAGGACGGCGCCGGTGCGTTTGTTCAGCGCGACCACAGCGCCCTTTTCCCCGCCGGGCGTGCCAACCACCTGGTCGCCGTCCACGAGCGGCGACTCCGCAAAACCCCACTCCGGCAATTTGCCGCTGAAATCGTTCGTGAAGTTCTTTCGCCAGATCTCCTTGCCCGTCGCGGCCTCGAAACACGCCAGGTCGCCCCATTGGCTTAGCGCGAAGACGAGGTCGGCGGCCACCGTTGGCGTGCCCCGCACACCGGCAAATCCGCCCCAGCCCACGGCGCCGCCGGCGCCCAGTTTCGCGCTCCACACGGGTTTGCCGTCGCCCCGGTTCAACGCGACGACGCGGCTGTCCGATCCGACATCGCCGGCCGTGTAGATGCGGTCGCCCACGACCGCCACCGTGGCAAAACCGGCGCCGACCCCGGTGGCTTTCCAGGCCAGCGGCGGTCCGCCGGCCGGCCAGGACTTGAGCAGGCCGGTTTCCGTCGAAACGTCATCGCGGTTCGGACCGCGCCATTGCGGCCAGTCAGGCGCGGCGAGCAGCGGCAGCGTGTGGAGAACGAGCGCGAGGGCCAGACCCGCGGGGCGGCAGACGGAAGTCAAATGCATCGGCGGAATAAAGCGGGTTCCGCTTCCCAAGTAAAGCTGGTTGGTAGGGCGTCCCCGCAAGCCGAGACACGAATTGCACGAACCCTCACGAATTCGACACTCGACACTCGACACTCGCAATTCTCCGGTGGGGCGTCCCCGCGAGCCGCAATCAGGTTGATGGTTGAGAGTTGAGCGTCCGGAGGAGGGTCGCGGCAAACCTCGCACGCCGACCTCACGAACCCTCGCGAATTCGCCCCTCGAAACTCGACACTCGCAATTCTCCGGTGGGGCGTCCCCGCGACCGCCATCAGGTTGATGGGTGATGGTTGAGAGTTGAGCGACCGGAGGAGGGTCGCGGCAAACCTCGCACCCCGGCCTCACGAACTCTCACGAATTCGACACTCGATTCGCCACTCACTCGACACTCGAAACTCGACACTCGCAATTCCCTGGCGGGGATTTGCCTCGCCTCCCGGCCGGCTTGACGTTAAATCGCCGCCATGCTCGTTACCGAACTGGTGCCGGCGCGCGAAAAGGATTCGCGCCGGCTGATGGTGGTGCTGCACGGACTGGGCGACAGCATGGACGGCTACCGGTGGATGCCGCTGGAGTTGGACCTCCCCTGGCTGAATTACCTGCTCGTGAACGCGCCCGATGACTACTACGGCGGTTATTCCTGGTATGACCTGGAGGGTGAGCCCGAACACGGCATCGAGCGCAGCCGCACGCTGCTGTTCGAGTTGCTCGACGGCCTCCCGGCCCGCGGGTTCGACATCGCTCAGACGGTGTTGTTCGGCTTTTCGCAGGGCTGCCTGATGACGCTGGAGGTGGGCGCGCGTTACCCGCACCAGTTCGCGGGACTCGTGGGCGTGAGCGGCTACGTGCACAACGCTGACGCCCTGCTCCGGGAATTGTCGCCCGTGGCGAAGGCGCAGCGTTTCCTCATCACCCACGGCACCGAGGACCCGCTGCTGCCCATCAGCCAGGTGCGACCTCAGATTGCGCGTCTGCGGCAGAGCGGGCTGCACATTGACTGGCGAGAGTTCACGAAGCCCCACACGATCGCTGGCGCGGCCGAACTCGGATTGATCCGGCGGTTTGTTGCGGGCTGTTTTGCGCCGACTCCCGGCTGAGGCGGAACGAAGTGACTAATCTGCCCGGCGCGGCGGCAGCACCGGCAGGATCAACGGCGTGTGCCGTGGCAGGGAACCGACGGCTGGCGGGACCGGCCGGGGAGGATTCACCGGCCGCACCAGGCCCGGATAGTCGGGCTGATCAAGCCACGCCGGCAGGCGGAAGACGGTGCGGTTTGCCGGCAAACCGCGGTCAAGCTCCCTGACTGGCGGGGTGACCGAGTAGAAGACGAGATTCGTGGCAAGCGGCGACAGAGCCGCTGCCGGCGCACTCGCGACGCGTTCGCCGGTAACCACGCGCGCCAAAGCCAGGACGCCGACTGCGATCAGCAGAGCACCGAGGGCTTTCATGCTGCCATGCTACCTTCGCCGTTTGGCGCGGTCAAGCGGGAGCAGAATCCGTCCCCGGCGCCGGTGCCGCGCCAAGCACTCCCGGCGGCACTGCCTCCAGGTCCTCCATCTGCCGGAGGTAGGCGAACACCTGTTGCGCCTCGGCTTCATCCACGATGCTCAACGCGAAACCGACGTGGACCACCACATAGTCGCCCACCTTCACCTCGGGAACGTAAGCCAGACAGACCTCCTTCGTGATGCCGCCGAAGCTTACCCGGCCGGTCCGCAGCAGGTCGTCGCCGGCGATGCTCAGAACCTGTCCTGGTACGGCGAGACACATCAGCTTTTCCCCAGTGCCCAAGCCGCCGCGATGGCCTGTCCCAGCGCCAGCCCGCCGTCGTTGGTCGGGACCCGCTGGTGCCAGTAGGCGCTGAATCCGTTCTGGCAGAGCCGCTGCACGGTGCGTTCGAGCAGGTACCGGTTCTGGAAACAGCCGCCCGAGAGGACAACCCGCCGTTGCCCCACCCGGCGCGCCGCCGCGGCCACGCACTCCGCCAGCGTGTTGTGGAACATCGCCGCAATCTCCCAAACGGGCTGTCCGACGCGCAAAGTCGCAATCATCCGCTCGATCATCGGGCCCCAGTCAGCCACGAACCACGGTGCCGCGGGCAGAAAGCCGGCACACCCGCCGTGCCGGGCGCTGGCCGGCACCGTCCTGGCGGCGCCACCCGCAACGGCCGGCCCGGCATCGACCAAAGGCATGGGGAACACTTCCTCCGAGTCATCCGCCTCGATGGCGAACTCCAGATCCATCGCCGCCTGGCCTTCGAAGCGCGTTCGCTGGCGGAGGCCGAGCAGCGACGCCACCGCATCGAACAGGCGGCCGGCACTCGAAGTCATCGGCGCCTGCAGGCCCTGCCGCAGCATCTGCGTCAACAGGTTCCGTTCGGACGAGGTGAAGGCCCGCCACGGCGGGAGGTCTTCGAGCGCAAAGGCACCCTCGCCCAACAACGCGAACAGCAGACCCAGCGCGCTGCGACGCGGCTCCACCACCGCCGGCTCGCCGCCCGGAAGCGGGAACGTGCGCAGGTGCCCGACCCGTTGAAAGTGATCCTCGGTGATCAGCAGGAATTCACCGCCCCAAATGGTTTCGTCGGGGCCAAAACCCGTCCCGTCCCAGGCCACGCCCAGCGCCGGCGCCAGCACGTTGTTCTCGGCCATGCAACTCAGGATGTGCGCATAATGGTGCTGCACGCAGATGACCCGCCTGGCCATCGTCTGCGCATGCCGCGTGGAAAAATAGTCGGGATGCAGGTCGGCGCCCACGCCCTCGGGTTTCACGCCCAGCAGCCGGCCCAGGTCGTTGAGCACCCCCGTGAACGCCGCCACCGCCGGCGGCGTGTCGAGATCGCCGATGTGCTGGCTCAGGAAAACCTGCCGCCCCTTGGCGAAGGCAACCGTGTTCTTCAGGTGGGCCCCGACCGCGACCGTGGGCGCCAGTTCCTCGCGCACGGTGACCGGCAACGGCGCGTAGCCGCGCGCGCGGCGCAGGACCATCTCCCGGCCGAGCATGACGCGTACAATCGAATCGTCCACGTGCAGGATGATCGGCCGGTTGTGCACCAGGAAACCGTCCGCGATGCCGCCCAGTCGCGCGACCACCTCGCGCTCGTCCGTGCAAATCGGCTCGTCCGAACGGTTGCCACTGGTGGCGACCAGCGGCGCCTTGACCCCGGCGAGCAGCAGGTGATGCAGCGGTGTCGAGGGCAGCATCACGCCGAGGTCCGGGTTGCCTGGCGCCACGGAGCCGGCCACGCCCGCACCCAGCCGGCGCCGCAGCAGGACGATCGGCGCCTCGGCGGCCTCCAGCAGCCGCGCCTCCAGCGGCCCCACCTCGCAATGCTCACGCACCTCCACCAGCGACGGGAACATCAGGGCCAACGGCTTTTCCTCCCGGTGCTTTCGCGCCCGCAACCGCCGCACCGCCGCATCGTCCCCGGCCAGCGTCATCAAATGGAACCCGCCCAGGCCCTTCACCGCCACAATGGCGCCTTTGCGCAAGGCGGCGATAGCCTCAAGCAACGCGTCGTCACGCCGCTGCACGCACCGTCCCCCGGCATCCCAAAGCTCCAGTTGCGGACCGCAAACCGGGCAGGCATTGGGTTGGGCATGAAACCGGCGATCAGCGGGATCGTCGTATTCCCTCTGGCAGGCCGGGCATAGGGTGAAGCCCTTCATGGCCGTGTTCGCCCGGTCATAGGGCAGGGCTTCAATCAGGCTGAACCGCGGCCCGCAATGCGTGCAGTTGGTGAACGGGTAGCGATACCGGCGATCCGCCGGATCGAAGATTTCGCGCCGACAGTCCGGGCACGTGGCGATGTCCGGCAGCACCAGCGCGGTGAGCTCACCCGTCCCGCTGCTGAAACGGATTTCAAACTCAGTGTAGCCAAGCGGATCGAGCTGGCTGGCCTCGAGTCCCTGAATGTAACTGTGCGGCGGCCGGTCGCGCTCCAGCCGCAGAATGAACTCGTCCACTCCGGCCGGCGAACCTTCGACCTCGGCGATGACGCCCTGGTTGGAATTCGCCACCCAGCCGGTGAGGCCCAACTCGAGGGCCAGCCGGAACACAAACGGGCGGAACCCCACTCCCTGGACGGCACCCCGGATCACGACCCGGGCGCGTCGGCGGGCCGACCGCGGATACACCGCCTCCGCCCCCACCCGCAGGTCGGGAGACGATGTCGCCATGGACGGACCGGCTTGCATGACATGCCCGGACGCCTTGAACCCGGGCGCGACCCAGCCGGCGCGGTTGCCCGCGTCAGCCTTGGGAACCGTAAAACTCGACCACCTGCTGGCGCGCCGCGCTCAGCCGCTGCAGCAACACCTGGGTCATCCGGGTGGTCAGGGCGTAGCCGAAGCGCGGATTCGCGTCCGCTTCGGCGCGCAGCCGCGTGGTTTCCCATGCGATGACCCGCGTGGGTTCGACCGCCCGGGCGGTGAAATGCCAGCGATACGGGGGAAACAGCCATGACCAGCCCAGCGCATCGCCCGCGCTCAAGTGCTGCAGAGGCACCTGGCCTTCCGCCGGAATCGTCGCTTCAATGGCCACCTCGCCACTAAGAATCAGGAAGAAGCGGTCCGCGACCGCTCCCTCCCGGGCAATGACCTCGCCGGCGGGGAATTGCACCTCCCCGGCGCCGACCAGCAACGGCTTGATGAGCACCGGGTCAAGATCCTTCAAGAAAGGATGGCCGACGATACTGGCTTCGAGTGTTTCCATAATCGCGCGTGGGTTCGAAAAGATCGTTTCCTTCGCTGGGCCCAGCCTGTTCACCCCCGACGCAGCTCGCGGCGGTCAGGCCGGCACCTTCAAAATGGCCAGGGAGCGCGCGAACGTGACGTCCGGCGTCTGCCCGCAGGGGACGCGGCGAAGCAGTCCCTTTCGCTCATAAAACTCAATCAACGGCGCGGTGCTCCGGTCGTAGGTTTCCAGGCGCACGCGCACCGCTTCCGGGCGGTCGTCCTCGCGCTGAAACAGCTTGCCGCCGCAATGGTCGCAGATGCCCTCGACCCGTGGTTTCAGGCTGACCATGTGAAACGAGGCCTTGCACTGCGAGCACACCCGCCGTCCGCTGATGCGTTCGAGGATTTCCTCGAGCGGCAGGTCATAACTCAACACGGCGTCCAGCTTCACCCCGAGCTCGGACAGCAACGTCTGCAATCCCTCAGCCTGCGGCACGGTGCGCGGGAAGCCGTCCAGCAGAAACCCGCCGCAACAGGTCAGACAGTCCGACCGCTCCCGGACCATCCCCAGCACGGTGTCGTCGGGAACCAGGTCGCCCCGCCGCATGTACTCCAGGGCGGCATTGATGGCCGGAGTGCGATCGCAGGCCGCCTGATTCTTGGCGGCGCGAAACACGTCGCCGGTCGAAAGGTGGCAGGCACCCAGCTTCTCGGCCAGCAACTCGGCCTGGGTCCCCTTGCCCACCCCCGGCGCGCCCAGCAGCACCAGGCGCCAGCTCTTCGCCGCTTGCTCCGGGCGGACGGCACACTCCACCGTCTTCCCCGTCAGCCAGGCCGCGCGATCGTTTTTCGTGCTCATTCAGTTGTTTTCTGCAATCCGGTCAAATCGGTGTGGTTCAACGACACCATACCTGCGCCCGCCGGTCAACCGGTCTTTATCAGGTTTTGCGAAAAAACTGTCCACTACGTTGCCCCCGCCTAATCCGTCTTCGCGACCGGCGCCAGGCCCGCCGCCCAAGCGCAACCGCGCCGGAGCAGCTCCGGCACGCCCGCATTCGTCACCGCCTTCACGTCATGCCCCAGCACCGTGTGAAACACCCGCCCCCGGCCAAACTCGAACACAAACGCCATCGGGTATTCCTTGCCGTCGCCCTTCGACCGCGCCTGCGCCAGCACGTGGACCGGCCGGTCGCCGGTCAGGCAGGTGTAAAGCTCGTCGTCGGTTTCGAACGCCGCCAGCCCGCGCGTGACCGGATGATCCGGATCGGCGATTTCCACCTGGAACGGCCCGCGCGGATCGTGGGGCCGCAGCTTCGGATCATAGACCCGCCCGGCCAGATCGCGAAATCCGGACCAGTCCTGCCACGCGCCGCAGGCGAAATGGACGAGCATCAACCCGCCGCCGCGGTCCACGAACCGGCGCAGATTCTCGCGCGCCGCCGGGCCGGGCGAAGGCTGCTCCCAGTTCATGAAATGCAGCACCACGGCGGCATAATTCGTGAGCGCGGCGGAATCGAGAAACCGCGGATCCTCCACCACCCGCACCGTCAGCCGCGCGTCCTTTTGCAGCAGTTCAACGAGGGCCGGCGCGGTCTGCCGCCACAGATGGCCGGGATAATCCTGGCCGGTGACCAGCAGGATGGGGAGCGGCGCGGGCTGGGCCCAAAGCCGGGCGGCAAGTCCAATGGCCAGTGCGCCCAACGCGAACGAACTAAAGCGGCAAAGTCGTGGTTGCATGGGGAGAGGTTAACCTCCTCCCGCCCGGGGGACAACCCAAACCAGGACCCAAACCAGGACCCGGCCGCGGGCCCGGTCCACAAACCTCGTAGCGTAGGCGCCTGCCTCTTCGACAGCAGACAGGTCCCGCCCGGTTTCGGTGCAAGCGGCGGGACGCCGCCCGAACTCGCCGCCGAGGACGGCTGCGCTACAGGGTTGGAGGTGGAGAAACCCGCGCTCTTGGATCGGTTCATGGTCCGTGAGCAGGTCCAAACGGAACAGGAAACTCCTTTCGGGCCCATTCCGGCGCGCCGCGCCGGGGAATTTCTTTCCGGCCGGCCACCTTGCTGGTAGCGTGCGCCCAACTTGAGCTGACCGATTGAAGCGGAGCCAACATTCAAGCCAGGCCAAACGGCGCGCCGCAGGGACCGGCGCAACGCCGCCATCGCCGGCAGCCACCGCCGACCTGCCGCCATCGCGTTCCCGCCGTTGGTGCTTCCGACTGGCGGCCGCCGTGCTGCTGCCCTGCCTGGCTTTGATCGCGTGCGAAGGCATCCTGCGCCTGGCGGGCGTGGGCCACTCCACTTCCTTCTTGGTGCGTCGGGAGATCCACGGCCGGAGCGTGTGGGTGGACAACGCCTGGTTCGGCCTGAGTTACTTTCCGGCTGCCCTCGCCCGCAGCCCCAACCCGGTCGTGCTCCCCGTCGCGAAACCCGCCGGCGTTTTTCGCATTTTCCTGTTCGGCGAATCCGCCGCCCTGGGCGATCCGCGCCCGGCCTATGGCGTCGGGCGTTACCTCGAAATCCTGCTGCGCGAGCGATTCCCTGGAAACGAGTTCGAGGTGGTATGCGTGGCCATGACCGCCATCAACTCCCACGCGGTGCTGCCCATCGCGCGCGAATGCGCCCGCAAGCAGGGTGACCTGTGGATCGTTTACATGGGCAACAACGAGTTCATGGGGCCCTTCGGCGCGAACACGGTGTTCGGACCCGCCGCCCCGCCCGCCGGCCTGGTGCGGGCTGGCCTCGCGTTCCAGCGGACGCGCGTTGGCCAGGTCCTGATGACTCTGACCCGCCGGGTTAGCCGGGCGCGTTCCGCCCCCGAAAGCTGGGGCGGGCTCAAGATGTTCCTCGATCAACAAATCCCGCCGGAGGACCCGCGCCGTGCGCGGGTTTACGGCAATTTCCAGCGCAACCTCGAAGACATTGTCGGCTTGGGACGCCGCGTCGGCGTGCCCATTATCCTCAGCACGGTGGCGGGCAATTTGAAGGACTGCGCGCCGTTTGGGTCGGTTCCGGGTCCCGTCGCGGGAAGCGCGTCCTATGCGGACTGGAGCCGTCTGTATCAGGCGGGCGAAGCCGACACTGCTCAGGCTGACTGGGCCGGTGCCTGGACGAACTACGAGGCTGCAGCCCGGCTCACGCCGTCGCACGCCGGCCTGCATTTCAAGCTCGGTCAATGTGCCCTGGCACTGAACCGGTTCGAGGTCGCGCGGGACGAATTCACGCGCTCCCGCGACCTGGACACGCTGCCGTTTCGCGCCGACAGCCGGCTCAACGCCATCATCGCCGCGACTGCCCGCCGGTGGGCCGGTCAGGGTGTCTCCTTGCTGGATGCCGGTGAGGCCCTGGCTTCCTTGAGCGCGAGCGGGATTCCCGGTGAGGAAGCCTTCCACGAGCATGTCCACCTGAATTTTGAGGGGAATTACCAACTGGCCCGGACCTTCGCCGGGATGATTGAAGCCCGCCTGCCGGCGTCGGTCACCAACCGCGCCACTGCGACGTGGGCAAGCCCGGCGGTTTGCGCCCGCGATCTTGGCCTGACCGACTGGAACCGGCAGACGGTCCTGCAGGAGATCGGCCGACGCCTGTCCGATCCCCCATTCGTCACGCAGGCCAACCAGGCCGACCGGATGCGCCGGCTCGGCGCGCGACTGGCGGCCTGCGCCGGCCGCCTCCAGCCCGCAGCGGCAGTGGAGGCCCGGGCGGTTTACGAAGACGCACTCCGGCGGCGCCCGCAGGATCATTGGCTGCACCACAATTACTCGGAGTTCCTCGTGGGCGTGGGTGATCTTGAGCAAGCCGCTCATCAGATGCAGGTCGTGCGCGATTTGCTGCCTTACCACCACGCCGCTTATTTTCAGCTCGGCCGTTTATTCGCCCGGCAAAAGCAGTTCGCCGCCGCCCGGGAGTCCCTCGAAGCCGCCCTGCGCCTGCGTCCGGACGTCGCCGAAATTCATCTGGAACTGGGACAGGTCGCCGCCAGCCAGGGAAAGTGGGACGAGGCCTTGACCTGCCTGGCCGCGGCGCGCCGGGCTCATGCCGATGGGGGGAGGATTGCCATGCTTACCGCGAAGGTCCTCGAGCAGCAGGGCAAACGGTCGGCGGCCATCCAGAGTTTGCGCGAAGCCGTCCGTCTCCAGCCCGAATCGTGGGAAGCGCGTGAACTGCTGGGCATCGAACTCGGCCTCGACGGAAAATACTCCGAGGCGGGCGAGCAGTTCGAGGCGGTGGTCCGGCTGCGGCCGGACTACGCGGAAGGACACTTGAACCTGGGCATCGCGCTGGGACGCCAGCAGCGGCTGGCCGAGGCCCGGGAGCAACTCGGCGTCGCGCTCCGGCTCGATCCGCAGAACCAGCGGGCGCGGGCGCTGATCGACCAACTCGGATCTGCTCAGTCTCGCGAACCCGCGCCGTGAGGATCGGTGGGTCACGGCACGCCGGGGACGACGGCGACGATCGACTCCAGTTGGAGAAGGGGAGCGCGCCCGTCTCGGGCGCACCCGACGGCGTCCTCGCCGTCGGAAGCTCTTCGTCCCGTCGTGCCCACGATGGGTGAATTCCCATGGTCATCCGCGGACCAAGAGGTTCGCCGCGCGGACGCAGCGAACGGCGGGCGAGACACCCGCGCTCCCCCGCTTCCCGTCACAAAACGAGCCGTGGGTCGTGGACCGTCGGGAATGACGGCGACGACCGACGCCAGTTGGAGAATAGGAGCGCGCCCGTCTCGGGCGCACCCGACGGCGTCCTCGCCGTCGGAACCTCTTCGCCCCGTCGCGCCCACGATGGGTGAATTCCCATGGTCATCCGCGGACCAAGAGGTTCGCCGCGCGGACGCGGCGGACGGCGGGCGAGACACCCGCACTCCCCCGCTTCCCGTCACAAAACGAGCCGTGGGTCGTGGACCGCCGGGAACGACGGCGACGATCGGCTCCAGTTGGAGAAGGGGAGCGCGCCCGTCTCGGGCGCACCCGACGGCGTCCTCGCCGTTGGAGCGTCTTCGTCCCATCGCGCCCACCAACAGCCAAATGAGGACATTACCCGGGCGAATCGTGGCTTGTGATCGCCTGGAAAACCTGTCAGAACGCTGCCGAAGCCCCGATCATGGCTCGGAGCTTCGCGGTTGGTTCGGTTTGATGACCCGTTGAATGATCGAATGTGCTGCGCTGCGCAGGCGGCCTTTGGCGCTGCCGATACGGCTGAGCGGCTGGCTCGGCCTGCTGGGCCTCCTGCTGGTGTCGCTGGCGCATGGCGAGCCCTGGCAGGATGGGCCGGGATACCGCTTTCGCCATCTCGACGTGCCGGCCCCGGGCCGCACTGGTTTCTCCGTTCTTGCGCCCGCGCAGACGGGCCTCACCTTCACCAATGTGCTGCCGCTGTCGCGCCATCTGACCAACCAAATTCTGCCCAACGGTTCCGGCGTGGCCGCGGGTGACGTGGATGGCGACGGCTGGTGCGACCTGTTCTTCTGCGGGCTTGGTGGCGGCAGCCGGTTGTTCCGCAACCTGGGCAACTGGCGTTTCGAGGACATCACCGAACGCGCCGGTGTGGCCTGCCCGGACCTTGACGCCACCGGCGCGGTGCTGGCGGACATTGACGGCGACGGCGACCTGGACCTGATCGTCAATTCGATCGGCGGTGGCACCCGGGTTTTCCTCAATGACGGCAAGGGGCATTTTACGCGGAGCGGGCAAACGCTGAACCTCGGGCGGGGCGGCACGTCGCTCGCGCTGGCGGACGTCGCGGGCCAGGGCCGGCTCGACCTCTACATCGCCAACTACCGGGTTTCGTCGGTGATGGATGCGCCCGGCACCCGGTTCAGCGTCCGGACTCTCAACGGCCAACCAACCGTCGTCACCGTCAATGGCCAACCCGTGACCGACCCCGAGTGGACGAATCGGTTTCGGTTCACCATCGAGATGGGCGCCGGCGGTCGCGGTCGGTTTGCCTCCGAGGAACTGGGCGAGCCCGACGTTTTCCTGCGGAACGCGGGCGGCGGCAAGTTCACGCCGATCTCGTGGACCGACGGGACCTTTCTCGACGAGGAAGGCCGGCCGCTGGCTGAACCACCGCGCGACTGGGGACTGTCGGTCCTGTTCCGCGATTTCAACGGCGATGGCTGGCCTGACCTGTATGTCTGCAACGATTTCCGGAGCCCGGATCGGTTTTGGCTGAACGACGGTCGCGGCCATTTCCGGGCGGCGCCGCGCCTGGCCCTGCGGCAGAGCAGCTACTCGGCGATGGCCGTGGACGTGGCCGATTTGAACCGCGACGGTTTGGACGATTTTCTCGTGGTCGAGATGTTGAGCCGCGACCACGGCCGGCGGTTGACCCAGCGCAATCTCATGCACGCCGAAACCGGCTCCGGCGGCGAGATCGAAGGCCGCCCGCAATACCCGCGGAACACGCTCTTCCTGAATCGCGGCGACGGCACCTACGCCGAGGTCGCGCAATATGCCGGACTCGACGCCACGGAATGGTCCTGGGGCCCGATCTTCCTCGATGTGGACCTGGATGGTTTCGAGGATTTGCTGGTTCCCAACGGTTTTGCCCGCGACAACATGAACGCCGACGTGCAGGACCGCATCAACCAGCTCAAAGCCGGCAAGAAGTTGCTGAGCGTGGAGGAACTGCAATTGCGCCGCCTCTTCCCGCCGCTGGCCACCGGCTGTCTCGCGTTCCGCAATCTTGGCAACCTGCGCTTCCAGGAAACCAGCCAGGCCTGGGGGTTTGACACCAAGGCGATCTCGCAAGGCGCCTGCCTGGCGGACCTGGATAACGACGGTGACCTGGACGTGGTCGTGAACCGGTTGAACGAAGCCGCCGGCATTTACCGCAACGAAACCTCGGCGCCGCGGCTCGCCGTCCGGCTGAACGGACTCCCGCCGAACACGCGCGGCATTGGTGCGCGCATCACGGTGACCGGCGGCCCGGTGGCGCAAAGCCAGGAAATCGTCTGCGGCGGCCGGTATCTGTCCTGCGACGATGCGATGCGGTGTTTTGCGGCGGGCGCGCTCACCAACCAACTGCGAATCGAGGTCGCCTGGCGCAGCGGCAAACGCAGCGTCGTCACGAACGCCCTGCCCAATTGCCTCTATGAAATCGCCGAAACGGGCGCGAGCGTCGCGGAGCCTGTTCAAGTTCGTCCGCCCGCACCGGTGTTCGAAGATGTCAGCGGACGCGTGCCCCATGTTCACCACGACGAGTTGTTCGACGATTTCGCCCGCCAGCCGCTGCTGCCCAAACGGCTTAGTCAGTTGGGACCGGGTGTTTGCTGGTGGGATGTGGACGGCGATGGTTGGGACGACCTGATCATTGGCGCCGGCAACGGGGGGACGCTCGCGTGGTTTCGCAATGACCGGCAGGGCGGCTTCCAGTTGGAGAAGCAGGCGCCCTGGACCAACGTCGTCGCCCGCGATCAAACCGCCATCGTCGGCTGGGGCGCGGCCGCGGTCCTGGTCGGCGGCGCGAATTACGAGGACGGTCTGACCAACGGCAGCGCCGTGAACTTGTATCAGGCGGGACACCCCGAGGTCGCCGAAGTCGTGCCCGCGTGGGATTCGAGTGTCGGACCGGTGGCCGTGGCGGATTACGACGGAGACGGCGCGCTGGACTTGTTCGTCGGCGGCCGGGTCAAGCCGGGACAATATCCGGCGGCGGCCGCGTCGCGGTTGTATCGCCAGCAGGGCGGGAAGCTGGTGCTGGATACGACGAACACGATGCGTTTGGCGGAGGTTGGTTTGGTCAGCGGCGCGGTCTGGAGCGACCTCGACGGCAACGGCTGGCCGGAACTCGTGCTGGCGTGCGAATGGGGGCCGATCCGGGTGTTTCACAACGACCGGGGCCAATTGCGCGAGGTCACCGCCGAATTGGGCCTGGCGGACAAAATCGGCTGGTGGAACGGCGTGACCACCGGCGATCTGGCCGGCGACGGCCGGCTGGACATCATCGCCGCGAATTGGGGCGGCAACACCAAATACGAAAGCCACCGGGAAAAGCCCTTGCGCCTCTACTATGGCGATCCCGACGGCGATGGCTCGTGGCCCGTGCTGGAGTCGCATTTCGAGCCGGCGATGAACCAGTATGTGCCGGACCGAATGCTCGACAGCGTGGCGAAGGCCATGCCTTTCCTGCTCGGCCGATTTCCCACGCACCAGGCCTGGGCCGAGGCGGGCATGGATGCGGCGCTCGGGGATCGCGGCAGCCGGATGCGGTTCATCGAGGCAAACTGGCTGGAATCCACCGCGTTCTTGAATCGCGGCGGACGCTTTGAGGCGCGCATCCTGCCACTCGAAGCGCAGCTTGCGCCGGCGTTCGCCGTCTGTGTGGCCGACTACGATGGCGACGGCCGCGAGGACGTGTTTCTCAGCCAGAATTTCTTCGGCGTGGACAGTGAAACCTCCCGCTACGACGCCGGCCGCGGGTTGTGGTTGCAGGGCGATGGCCGGGGCGGCTTCCGCGCCGTGCCGGGGCAGGAAAGCGGCGTGAAGGTCTATGGCGAGCAGCGCGGCGCCGCGGTCGCCGATTTCGACGGCGACGGCCGCGTGGACCTGGTGGTCACGCAGAATCGCGCCGCGACGAAATTGTTCCACAACGTCACCGGCCGGCCCGGTTTGCGCGTGCGGCTGGCGGGGCCGGAAGGGAACCCGCATGGCATTGGCGCGGTGGTGCGGCTTGAGTTCAGCGAGGTTCATGGACCCGCGCGGGAAATCCATGCGGGGTCGGGTTACTGGTCGCAGGACAGCGTGGTGCCGGTGCTGGCCACGCCGACGCCGCCGACCCGGGTGTGGGTGCGCTGGCCGGGCGGCCACGTCACGACCGCCGATTTGCCGTCGGGCGCGCGCGAGGTGGAGGCCAAGGTTGACGGCCAGATGCGGTTAATCCGATGAATTACTTACGCTCACGGTTCGGATTGCTTTGCGCCCGGGGGACCTGGCTGGCACTTGCCCTTGGCTGGACGGGCGTGGCGGCGGAAATCGGTTACCGGTGCATCCCGCTCGCCGTTCCGGCCACCGGCCATGCCGGTTTCACGCTGCTGCCGCCCGAACAGACCGGTCTCGCGTTCACCAACACGCTGAGCGAGGCGAATGTCGCCCAAAACCAGATTCGCTTGAACGGTTCGGGCGTCGCTCTCGGCGATGTGGATGGCGACGGGCGGTGTGACATTTTCGTGTGCTCGCTCGAGGGGCACGTAGCGCTGTTTCGCAACCTGGGCGGCTGGCGGTTTACGAACATCACGGCCGAGGCGGGGCTTGATTTTCCCAGTCACGACACCACTGGGGCGGCCTTCGTGGACGTGAACGGCGACGGCCACCTGGACCTGCTGATCAATGGGATTGGCACCGGCACCCGGCTCTTCCTCAACGACGGCCACGGTCATTTCACCGAGATGGCGAATTCGGGCTTGGTCGGGCAATTCGCCGCCATGACCTGCGCCTTGGGCGACATTGACGGTGACGGCGCGCTTGACCTTTACGTGGCGAACTACCGGACCACCACGGTGCGCACGACCGGCTTCGCCCTCCTCAACGCGGACGGTCGCCGCATGATCATGCCGGAGGACCGCGGCCATCTCGAAATGACGGCCGAGGGGCGCGTGCTCGAAAATGGCGAGCCCCATTTTCTCTATCGCAACGTCGGCCACGGCCATTTCCGCGCCGTGTCGTGGACCGGCGGCGCGTTCCTGGACGAGGACGGCCGGGCGTTGAAGGCCCCGCCATTGGACTGGGGCCTGAGCTGCGCCTTCCGCGACCTGAACGGCGACGGGCTGCCGGATCTTTATGTCTGCAACGATTTCCAATCCCCCGACCGCATCTGGCTCAACGACGGGCACGGCCATTTCCGCGCGCTGCCACGCCTGGCGATGCGCCATACGGCGACGTTTTCCATGGCCGCGGATTTTGCCGACGTGGACCGCGATGGCCGCGACGACATTCTCGTGTCGGACATGATGAGTCGCCAGCACGGGCGGCGGCTTATGCAAATCGCGGCCATGACCCCGTATGCGACCGGCATCGGGGTCTTCGACGACCGTCCCCAACTGGACCGCACCGTCCTGCAGTGGAACCGCGGGGACGGCACCTACGCGGAGGTCGCCGCCTATGCTGGCCTCGACAATTGCGAATGGAACTGGTCGGTCCTCTTCCTCGACGTGGATCTGGACGGATTCGAGGACGTGCTCGCCGGGACGGGCAACATGTTCGACACCCAGGACAGCGACGCGCAGGCGCGGATCGCCGCCCAAGGACCCTATCCGCGGGAACGCATTCCGCAAAAGCTGCTCATGCTGCCGCCGCTCCGGCAGGCAAAACTTGCCTTCCGTAATCGCGGCGACCTGACGTTCACGGACGCCAGCGCGGCGTGGGGCTTCGACCAGGTTGGCGTCTCGTCGGGCATGGCCCTCGCGGACCTGGATAACGATGGCGACCTGGATCTCGTCGTCAACAACCTCAACGGCGCGCTCGGGGTTTACCGGAATGAGAGCAACGCGCCGCGCGTGGCGGTGCGTTTGAAGGGGCAACCGCCGAACACCGCCGGCATCGGGGCCCGGATTACCGTCACCGGCGGACCCGTCCCGCAGAGCCAGGAAATGATGTGTGGTGGCCGGTACCTGTCCTGCGACCAGGCCATGCGTGTCTTCGCGGCGGGAAGCGTGACCAATCGGTTGCGGATCGAGGTGGCCTGGCGCAGCGGACGTCGCAGTGAGGTGACCGACGCCCGGCCAAACTGCCTCTACGAGATCGAAGAGCCGACGAATGCGGTTGCGGCCGCGCCGCCGGCCGTCCCGGGCCAGCCCGCATCGGCAACGTCGTCGCCACCGCCGTTTTTCAAGGATGTCAGCGAGCGGTTGCCGCATTCCCACCACGAGAATTCGTTTGACGACTTCGCGCGCCAGCCGCTGTTGCCGCGCCGTCTGAGCCAGCTTGGCCCCGGCGTGGGTTGGTTCGATGTGGACGGCGACGGTTGGGACGACCTGGTGGTCGCCAGTGGCGCGGGCGGTGAACTGGCGGTGCTGCGCAACGACGGCCAGGGCCACTTCCAACGGCTGGAACAGGCGCCGTGGAAGCTGGCGGCGGGGCGCGATCAGACCACGGTGCTCGGCTGGAGCGACTCCGCCGGGGTTCGTGGCTTGCTGATCGGCTGCGCCAACTATGAGGATGGCCAAGCGACGGGCGCGGCGGTTCAGCAGTTGACCGCCGGGCAAAGCGCTGCCCGGGACGCCATTCCGGCCACGGCGTCGAGCGTCGGACCGCTGGCGATGGCGGATTACGACGGCGATGGCCGGCCCGACCTGTTTGTGGGTGGCCGGTGTGTTCCCGGTCGTTATCCCCAAGCCGCGCCATCGCAGTTGTGGCGGGCGGACAAGGACGGCTGGATGCTGGACCGCGAAAGCACCGCCCGCCTCGCCCAGGTCGGTATGGTCAGCGGCGCGGTTTGGAGCGATTTGGACGGCGACGGCTGGCCGGACCTGGTGCTGGCGTGCGAATGGGGACCCGTCCGCATTTTCCGCAACGAGCGCGGCCGGCTGACCGAGTGGAAAGCCCCAATCCACTGGGACGAACAATCCTCCGGCTACGCTCAATTCAGCACGCTCGACCAACTGACGGGCTGGTGGAACGGGGTGACCACCGGCGATTTCGACGGTGACGGCAACCAGGACCTTCTCGTGACCAACTGGGGGCTCAACACCGTTCAACACGCGAGCCCGGAGTCACCTTATTCGATTTACTTCGGGGATTTCGACGAGAGCGGCACGATCAACCTCATCGAGGCCATCCGCGACCCGGTCAGCGGTCGCGACGTGCCCGAGCGCGACCTCGATGCCGTGGCGGCGGCGCTGCCATTCTTGCGGGAGCGGTTTCCGACCTATGCCGCCTACGGCCAGGCTACGGTGGCCGACCTGCTCGGTCCGGCCCTGGTCAAGGCGCAGCGGCTCGAAGTCGTCACCCTGGCTTCCATGCTGTTCCTGAACCGGACGAATTACTTCCTCGCGGTCCCGCTGCCGCGGGAGGCGCAGTTCGCCCCGGCGTTCGCGGCGTGCGTGGCCGATTATGACGGCGACGGCCACGAGGACGTGTTCCTCAGCCAGAATTTTTTCGCGACGCAGGACAAGCTTCCCCGCTGCGATGCCGGGCGCGGCTTGTGGTTGCAGGGCGATGGCCGGGGCGGTTTCCGCGCCGTACCGGGGCAGGAGAGCGGCATCACGATCTACGGCGAACAACGCGGCGCTGCGATTGCGGATTTCGACGGCGATGGCCGCGTGGACCTGGCGGTCACGCAGAACGGCGCGGCAACCCGGCTCTTTCACAACATGCGCGGCCGTCCCGGTCTGCGCGTGCGGCTGGAAGGCCCAGCCGGGAATCCCCAGGGAATTGGCGCCGTGGTGCGGCTCAAGTTCCAGGATCGTCTTGGGCCGGCGCGGGAAATCCACGCGGGGTCGGGCTACTGGTCGCAGGACAGCGTGGTACCGGTGCTGGCCACGCCGACGCCGCCGACGCGGGTATGGGTGCGCTGGCCGGGCGGCCGCGTCACGACCGCCGATCTGCCGTCGGGCGCGCGCGAGGTGGCGGCTGATGTTGATGGCCATGTCCGGATGATCCGATGAGTTACACGGGTTCAGCCGTGGTTTTCAGCTTGATAACCGCCTGCGTGCCTGCGTGACGCGCTGATTTTCGGTGTTGTGTGCGGCGGTGTGGGTGATACGATGCCGATTGTTCGCTTGGGCATCACCGGCAACCAGACCAAGCCAGAAATGAGGAACAAGCGCAGCAGGAAACCTCCTCCTCGTCAGCCCGAAGAGCCCCTGCGGGGGTCAAAAGGACCACCTTCTGCCGGCAAGAAACACCCGATTTCCTCGAGCGGCGGAAAGTGGCGGTTGTGGGTCGCGGTCGCGCTGCTCCTTCTCGGCGGAGCGACGTTGTTTTGGTTTCGAGTGTCCCCTTCGGATTTGTGGTCGCTTTTGCAAAGCAAGGGCTCGACCGCCGCCTTGGAAATAGAACATCCCATTCAAGGGGCAGTCATGCCTTGGAACATGCCGGCGCCCGTCTTGTTATGGAAGACCAGTGTGCCCGGCCTTGACACCTGGGTGGCGACCTTCAAGGCCGGTTCGCAGCAGTGGCTCCACGAGGGCATTCAGCCCCGGTGGCGTCCGAGCGAGACGGAATGGCGAGGGATAAAACAGGGCGCGCGCGGCGGGCTCATCGAGCTCATCGTGGCCGGGTACGAGAAGGGCCACCCGCGTCAGATCCGGGCGCGGGGTGTCATTCGTTTCACGGTGTCCAGCGATCCGGTTGAGACTCCTTTGTTTTACCGGGAGGTCAACCTGCCCTTCAAAGATGCCGTCAAAGACCCATCCCGCATCCGGTGGCGTTTCGGCGCCATCGCTCAAGGCACAGCTCCACCGGTGGTGCTGCAGAATCTGCCGGTATGCGGCAACTGCCATTCCTTCAGCCGGAACGGGGAATATCTGGCGATGGACGTCGATTACGCCAACGACAAGGGTGCCTACGTCATCACTCGGACCGCGGCGGAGATGAAGTTGTCGACCAGTGAGATCATTACCTGGAACGATTATCGCCGGGAAGATGGCCAGCTCACCCTCGGTCTGTTGTCGCAAATCTCACCGGACGGGCGTTACGTGGTCAGCACGGTGAAGGACCTGTCGATCTTCATGGCCATGCCGGATTTGGCGTTCTCGCAGCTCTTTTTTCCGTTCATGGGGATCGTCGGCGTGTATGATCGAGAAGCGAGCCGGTTCTTTTCGTTGCCGGGTGCGGACGATCCCGCCTTGGTTCAGAGCAATCCGAACTGGAGTCCGGATGGGCAGTGGGTCGTCTTCGCGCGCAACCGGGCGGTCGAGGTGAAAGGGGCCCGGGGCCAGGGCCGGGTTCTGTTGGAGGGCCAGGACGGCGAGGAGTTTCTCAGGCAGACCAAGGGCTACCGTTACGATCTGTACCGTGTGCCGTTTAACGGGGGCAAGGGAGGCAAGGCGGAGCCCTTGCGTGGCGCTTCGCTGAACGGCCGCAGCAACTACTTTCCGAAGTACTCGCCCGATGGGCGGTGGATTGTGTTTTGCCAGGCGAAAAGCTATATGTTGCTCCAACCGGACAGTGAGCTGTTCATCATCCCGGCCGAGGGCGGCGAGGCCCGGCGGCTGGGATGCAATCTGGGGCGCATGAATTCGTGGCATAGCTGGTCGCCCGACGGCCGGTGGCTCGTCTTTTCGTCGAAAGCCCATTCGGATTACACGCAGCTCTATCTGACGCGCATCAACGAGAAGGGGGAGGCCAGCCCGCCGGTGTGGCTCGATTACATGGTGGGGCCTGGTCGAGCGGCCAACATCCCGGAGTTTGTCGCCCTGCCGGCCGATGGGATCGTCAAGATCCGCGAGCAGTTTCTGGATGACTACTCTTATGTTCGGGCGGGCAACGAGTTTGACCGGGCGGGCGAAGCCGGCCGAGCCATCGAAAAGTACCGAATGGCGTTGTCCTTGAATCCGGACAACCTCTCGGCGCACCGCCACTTGAGCCATCTGCTTTATCCCACCAGGAATCCCAAGGAAGCGGTCGAACACATGCAGGCCACGGCGCGTTTGGCGCCGCGCGACCCTTCCGCGCAACTCGACCTGGGTTCTGCCCTCCGGAGCCTGGGCGATTATTCGAATGCGATCGTTCATTTGGAGGCGGGCGTGGGATGGTTGACGAACCTGGCTGACCGGCAAGCTGAGTCAGTGGAGCACAAGCATGCTTTGCCCGAGGCCCTGCATTTCAACCTCGGCGCTGCGTATCAGCAGGTTGGCAACATCACCAACGCCGAATTCCATTACCGTGAAGCCTTGCGGTTGGCGTCCGACTACGCCGAGGTTCACTACAACCTGGGCACACTGCTCCTCGGTTCGAGGCGGATGACGGAGGCGGAGGAACACCTCGCCACCGCCATCAAGCTCACACCTGAGTTCGCATTGGCTCACAACTGTCTGGGCGTCATCCGAAGGCAACAGGGCCGACAGGCTGAGGCAGTGGAGTGCTTTCAGAAGGCGGTCCGATACGACCCCAACAACTGGCAAGCTCGCTTCAACCTGGCGACCGCGTATCTCTCCGAAGGCAACCGAGACAAGGCCATCCCCGAGTTGCGGGAGACCCTGCGCCTTGCCCCCTCCTTCGAACCGGCCCGCCGCGCCCTGGCCAAGGCACTCCAATAAACCCTCTGTATGGCGAATTGTTGCTCACGCGGCGACTGGCAGTTCGAAAAGCCCGTTCCAATGGGACCGGGAACGATGACGGCGACCTGGCCGAAATGGGCAATGGCGTGGTGAGAGGCCTCGAACTGCAGGAGGAGCAGACGCACCCGGCGTTCGCGAACATCACGGTCTGCCGCCGGGGACACACAAACCCTCGCAGGGGGTTCTTTGAACACACCGTCCGACCACGGTTGGAAGCTCACCGGCCCGACCTCCTGTGGATTGACCCAGCCCTGGCGTATCTCGGTGGCGAAGCAAACTACACGAACTGGCCGGAAATTCCCACGTCCGCATCGCAAGACGGTTGCGCGGACTGGCCGCCGGAAGCAAACTCGCGCCATGAAAGCTCCCGTCAAGGTCGGCGCCACGGGCGAAGCCGGCTTCACCGTCGAACCGCAGCACACCATTGACTTCAACCGACCCGGCCTGCCGCCGGTGCTCAGCACGCCGTCGCTGATCTGGTTCCTCGAACACGCCGCGATCGCAGCGCTCGATCCGGTGCTCGAACCCGGCGAGGTTTCGCTCGGCACCGAGATCGAAATCCAGCACCTCGCGCCCACGCCCGTCGGGCTCAAGGTCGCCTGCACGGCGCATGTCGTGCGCGCGGACGGCCCGGCCGTGACCTTCCAGGTCGAGGCGCGCGACGATCACGAGTTGATCGCTCGCGGCCTGCACCAGCGGCGGATCGTGCGCGTCGAAGGCTTCGCCAAACGTGTCCAGGTCAAGGCCGGCTCGCACTGAACACGACTCCCACCGGATGAGAACATTCCTCTTGGCCGCGCTGCTGCTCGCCGCCTTCGTCGGCGTGGCCGCGCCGGTTCGAAAGGTCGTCTTCACCTTCGATGCCCGGCCGCTGCAAAAGCTCGACCTCGGCCAGCCGGCCAACGCCGCCCGCGTTTGGGACACGCTGCATGTTCTGTCGGCGCTGCAAGGACTGGCCAACCGCGAGACGCCGCGCTTCTACCTGTTCTATTGCGCCGAATTCGGCACCGACACCGACCAGTTTTGGTTCAACTGGTTCCGCGGCGAGGACGGCTGGCTCAAGGACGTTGCGGTGCGTCCGCTGGCCGACGTGACCGCGGCGGTGACGACGTTGCGCGATGCGTTCGACGGTGTGGTGGTCTATGACCCGGAGGTGCCGGCCACGTCGAACCTGGCGTCCACGGCGGCCGGCGTGGAGCGGTTGTTGCCCGTGCGATTCGATCCCGCGACCAACTCGCTGTTCACGCTGCTCACGCGCCGGCTCGGCCTGCCGGTCAAGCTCTGGCTGGTGCGTCCGGACGGCACGCCAAAATTCACCGGCCGCGGCACGGTCCCAGACTCGACCCTCGCTTCCAGCGGCAGCGCCAAGGTGGACGCCTACCGCTGGGCGGCCGCGCGCTGGTTGAAGACCGGCCGCTGCGCCCCCGGCGTGGCGGCGTATTACCTCGACGCCTTCTGGCTCCGGCGCCCGCGCAACGCCGCGCCGGACATGCACACGCTCGCGAACCACGACTGGTTCATCGCCCGGCGCGCGTTCTTCTTCGACCTCGCACCGTGGGGCGATGAGCCGCCGGTGGACGATCCCGCGCAAGCAACGGGAACGGACAAGCGCGGTCTGCTGGAGGTGCTTCGCGCGCTCTACGATCGCGCCGGCGGCGGCATCACCAAGATCGGCGGCTTCCCGCCGTGGCCCTTTAAATACACCACGACCGGCGGCGCGGGAAAACACGAAGGTGTGCCGACCGAATGGGAGTTCACGCGCTTGATCTCGCAATTCAACGCCTACAAGGAGGCGGACGCCGCCGGCCCCGGCGCGATGGCCAACGCCTCGTTCTTCCAGCATTACCCGCTCAAGCAGCGCTATCCGCAGCCGAATCCGAAACCTACGCCCGCGCAGTGGCAGGCGCGCGGGTTGGTCGCCGCCGACGGCCGCGTCGCGAAGAGGCTCTTCGTCGGCCATTACGTGGGCGACTACGACGCGCCTTCGTGGCTCTACAAAGCGGTGCCGGCGTTCTTTCGCGACCCGGCGCGCGGCGCGGTGCAGCTGGGCTGGGCGTTCGATCCGAATCTCTCCGACCGCGCTCCGCAGGCGCTGGCCTACGCGTATCGCCACGCCACCACGAACGATTTCTTCATCGCCGGTGACTCGGGGGCGGGCTATCTGAATCCGCGCGGGCTGACGATCCGGCCGGATTCAGCACTGCCGAGCGGGCTGCGCGTGTGGAGCGAACATTGCCGGCGCGACTTCGCCCGGTGGGACATGACGATCACGGGATTCATGCTCGACGGCGCGAGCGGCGCCTCGACGGAAACCGAGTTCGCCGCCTATCGCACCTTCAGCCCGGACGGTCTTGGGACGCATTTCGAGAAAGGTCCCGCGCTGCATGCCGGCGTGCCGACGTGTCCGGAAATGGATTTGCCCGATTCGGCGGAGCAGGCCGCGAACGTCATCGCGGACCGCGTCGCGAAGGCGCGCGGACAAACCGCCTTCCTGTGGGCACGCAGCATCCTGAAATCGCCCGGCTGGTATGCCGAGGTTTCCCGGCAATTGCGCGAACAGCATCCGCAGGCCGCGGTCGAGGTGGTGGACCCGTACACGTTTTTTGGTCTCATCCGCCGCCACGTCGGCGGGGCGAACTGAGCCACCAACCGGCGGCAATCACCGCGCCGGCTTCACGTAGCCATTGGCGCGGAACCATTCGATGGCGTCGGCCAGCGCCTGGCGGGGCGGGGTCTGCGGCAGGCCAAGTTCGCGGATGGCCCTGGCCGGATTGAAAAACATCGTGTAGCGGGCCATGCGCACGCCGGCGACGGGCGCGCGCGGGGGGGTTCCGGTGAGCTGCGCCATCGCCTCGTTGACCTGGGCGGCGGCGAGGGCGATCGCGTACGGAATCCGGAAGCGTGGCGCCGGCAGACCGGTTAGTTCGCCCAGCACCTCAAGCATGGCCTTCATCGTCCAGTTGCCTTCGGCATGGCCGAGGATGTAGCGCTCGCCGGGCCGGCCCTTTTCGGCGGCGAGCAGGTGACCGACAGCGACATCGCGGACATGGACCCAGTTCAACCCGGTGTCCAGGTAGGCGGGCATCTTGCGGTTCAGAAAATCCACGATCACCTGGCCGGTGGGCGTGGGCTTCACGTCGTGCGGGCCGACCGGCGCGGTGGGATGGACGATAACGATGGGCGCTCCGGCGGCGGCCAACTCCCGGGCGATCTGCTCGGCGAGCCACTTCGAGCGTTTGTATTCATTGGTCATTTCCGCCAGCTCCGCCAGAGCGGTTTCGTCGGCGGGGACGAGTTGCCCGGCCTCGCCACGCGGTGGTCGCAGAGTGCCGACGGTGCTGGTATGGACGATGCGGCGGCAGCCGGCTTCGACGGCGGCTTGGAGGACGTTGCGCGTGCCGTCCACGTTCGCAGCGAACATGGGCCGGTAGTCGCGGAGCCAGAGGTGGTAGCTGGCAGCGACATGGAAACACCAGTCGCAGCCGCGCAGCGCAGCGAGCAGCGTGGCGCGATCCGACAAATCGCCGGCCACGGGTTCAAACTCGATGTCCGCCAGGCCGCGCCGGTCCGCGCCCGGCCGCATCAGGGCCTTGACCCGGTGTCCGCGCTGGACGAGTTCGCGGATCAGATTTGCCCCGATGAAGCCGGAGCCGCCGGTGACAAAACAGTTCACGGGCCTCGAGGGTAAGACGGCGTGCGACCGCCGGCGAGTTTTTCATGGCGGCGACGGGGCATTGCGGCCCCTTGACTTGGACCGGCCCGGGGTCATCATTACGGCCAGTTTATGGCAGTGAGCAGAAGACCCAGTCTCAGTCGCGAGCAGAAGCGCGACCTGGACATTGAAATCGGCTTCCTCGCGGGGTTGACCCGGCGCGATCCGGGCTATGTCGAGGCCTTGCAAATTCTGGGCGACGATTACACGAAGCGCGGCAGGTTCGAGGAGGGTCTGGCGGTGGATGAGCGGCTCGCCCAGCTCCGGCCGGACGATCCGCTGGCCCATTACAACCTGGCCTGCAGCCATGCGCTGACGGACCACCATGAAGCCGCGTTCCACGAACTGAATCAGGCCTTGGACAAGGGCTATCGTGAGTTCCGGTGGCTGGCAAAGGACCCGGACCTCGCCGGGTTTCGGGAACATTCTCTTTATCGGAAACTGCGGGCCCGCATCCGCGCGCTCGGCGTCAAGAGCGGCTGAGGCGGCGCCGCCCGCGCCCCCCACGCTCATGCAAGTCACCGTCGCCGGCCGTTCCCGCCCCTATCGCACCGTGTGGCTGGACCAGGGGACAAACCGGATCCGCCTGATTGAACAACGCCTGCTGCCGCACCAGTTCAAGATTGTCGCCACCCGCGATTTTCGCGAAACCGCACAGGCCATACGGGACATGATCGTTCGCGGCGCGCCAGCCATCGCGGCCACGGCGGCCTATGGTCTGGCCCAGGGCGCGCGGGCCTTTCGCGGGTGCGACTTCACGCGGTTCGAGCGACACATGGACGCCGTTCAGCGGACTCTGGCGGAGGCGCGTCCAACTGCGGTGGACCCGGTGAACGCCATGGCCCGCGTCCGCGCGGCGATGAGCGCGGGCAGCAGCGTCGAGCAGAAACAATCGCTGGCCCTGGAAGCCGCCGGGCGGTTTGCGGACGAAAGCGTGGAGCAATGCCAGGCAATCGGCCGGCACGGGGCCCGGCTCATCCGCAACGGCATGTCCGTTCTCACGCACTGCAACGCCGGCTGGCTGGCGTGCGTGGATGTCGGCACCGCCACCGCCCCGATCTACGCCGCGCAGGCGCAGGGACGGAAGTTTCACGTCCTCTGCGACGAAACCCGGCCGCGCTGCCAGGGCGCCAGCCTCACCGCCTGGGAACTCGCCCAGCAAGGCGTTTCGCACCAGGTGATCGCCGACAACGCCGCCGGCCATCTGATGCAGCGGGGTGAGATTGACCTGGTGATCGTCGGCAGCGACCGGGTCCTCGGGCGCACCGGGGAGGTGGCCAACAAGATCGGCACCTACACCAAGGCGGTGCTCGCGCACCGGCACGGAATCCCGTTTTACGTGGCCATTCCGCTTTCGACCATTGACTGGAACCTGCGTTCCGGCGCGGATATTCCGATCGAGGAACGCAGCCCCGATGAAGTGCTGGGCGCGTGGGGAGCCATCGCCGGGACGAAGGACGAGGGACGAGAGGCGAGGGACAAAGGACGAGGGGCAAAGGCCGGCAAGTGCGTTTATGTCCGCGTCGCCAACCCCACCAGCGGGGCCCGGAATCCGGGTTTCGACGTGACGCCGGCGGAACTCATCACCGGCATCATCACACCGGCGGGCATCTTCAAGCCGCGCGACCTCTGGCGGCGGCGCAGTGAACTCCAGGTGGTGTGAGTTGTTCCGGCGCGGCACCGGCGGATTACCGGCAGCCGTCGTCGAAAAGCCGATACGGAAGGGGAGGTTGGACCCGCGTCGCGGCCGCCCGTGACGGGCTTGTCTCCGCTGCCGGTTCTGATACAAGGCCCGTATGTCGCGCCGCCTTGCGTTCCAGATCACCGGCCTGATCGCCGCCGGCCTGTGGCTGGCGGGTTGCGCCCCGCAGCCGGTGGCGCCGGCAACGCCGGCGGCGGCGACGACCGCAGGGCATCGCGCGAAGTGGCCGCGGTTCACCCTCCAGGCCGAAGCAATCTGGCTGCTGAACCTGCCGAACGGCGAACGATTCGACGCCTCCGGCCTGCTGCAATTGCCGGATGGCGGCCTGCTCACGGTCAACGATCGCGGCCCGACCCTTTACCGAATCGAGTTTCGCCCGGACACCAACGCCGCCGACTTGCTGCCGCTGCCCAACTGTTTCACCCGGGCGCAACTGGCTCCCTTCGCCGCGGCGAAAACCGGCCGCTATGATTGCGAGGGCATTGCCCGCGACGAGCAGGGCCGGCTTTACCTCTGCGAGGAGGCGAATCGCTGGATTCTCCGCTGCGATCCGGCCGCGGGTACGGTTGAACGACTGGACATTGACTGGTCGCCGGTCCGGCGGTTTTTCGATCCGACGGACAACAACGCGTCGTTCGAGGGCATCACGATTCACGACGGGACGCTCTTCGTCGCCAATGAACGCAAGTGGGGCCGGCTCATCGCCGTGGACCTGGGCACGTTGAAGGTCACGGACCACTTCGTGGCGCGGCCGGCGGGCAGCCATCATCGGGACATTCAATACTCGGATCTGTGCTGGTTTGAAGGTGCGCTCTACGTGCTGTGCCGGCGCGACCGGGTGGTGTTAAAAGTGGACCCGGCCAGTCACCGTGTGCTGGCGCAATACGATTACCGGGCGATGGAGGAGGCTCCCGCCGTGACCTACCACACGATCGTGCCGGTCGGCTTTATGGAAGGGCTCGCCGTGGACCGGGACTTTTTCTGGCTGGTGACCGACAACAACGGCTTTTCCCGCGCGGCGAATCACCACGACCGCCGCCCCACGCTGTTCAAGTGCCGGCGACCGGATCGCTGAAGCCAGGAGCGATCGTGCCAGGAACGGCGGTTTCCGCCCCGTTGACATTGCCTGCGGGATGTGTCGCCCAAAAAGCGCTGGAGTCGTTGCCGCCACCTGCTAATCTGGTCGCCAGTGGTTGCCAGTGGCAAGGCATGGACCAGCCCACGTGCTTCTGCAGTGTTGAATCTTATGCGCAGGCTTGTGGCGGTGTTGCTCGTAAACCGGGTATGAAGAGGGGTGTCTGTGGCTGAAGCCGTGCGCATTCTGGTTGTGGGTCAGACTCCCCCCCCCTTTGGTGGGCAGGCGGTGATGATTCAGAAGCTTCTCGAGGGGAAGTACCCCGGCTTCGAGCTCATCCACGTTCGCATGGGATTTTCGCGGGAGATGGATGAAATCGGCCGCTTCCGTTTCGGAAAACTCCTCGAGCTGGCGGCCCTGCTGGGGCGGTCGTTCCGGGCCTGGCTTCGTTATCGGCCACCGATCCTTTACTATCCGCCGGCCGGACCCAATCTGGTTCCATTTCTCAGGGACGTGGTCTTCCTGACGCTCAGCCGGCCGTGGTTCAAGGCAACGATTTTCCACTTCCATGCCAGCGGCGTTTCCGAACTCTACCCGAAACTGAACCGGCTGCTGCAAGGGGCCTTCTGGCTGGCGTACCGGCGACCGGAACTGGCGATCCGCTCGGCTGCATCCGCCCCCGATGATGGGAGCTTTATGAACGCCACCCGGAACGTGGTCCTGCCCCTGGGTCTGGAGGATCATGGCCAGCATCTGACGCCGCGGGCGAGCGGCGGCCACCCGCCGGTCATCCTGTTCGTCGGGGTCTTGAAACGAACCAAGGGGGTCATGGTTCTGCTGGACGCGTGCCGGCGGCTGCGCGACCTGGGAAAACCATTCCGTCTCGTCGTGGTCGGCAAGTATGAGAGTCCGGATTTTGCCAGCGAGGTGCAGGGTTTTGTCCGGACGAACGGACTCACCGAGGCGGTGGCGTTTCCCGGCGTGCTGGTGGGCGCCGACAAATGGCGCGCCTACGAGCAGGCGGACCTTTTCTGCTTTCCCAGCTTTTTCGAAGCCGAGTCATTCGGCCTGGTGCTCGTGGAGGCGATGATGTTCCGGCTTCCGATCGTCGCGACCCGCTGGCGCGGGATTCCCGCCCTGGTCAACGACGGCGACAACGGCTTCCTGGTTGAAACGGAGAACCCGGCCGAAACCGCGGCGAAGCTGGCGCTGCTTTGCGATCATCCGGCGCTCCGGGAAGAGTTGGGCGGCCGGGGCCGGGAACGCTACCTCGAAGAGTTCTCCAAGGAGATCTTTGAAGCGCGGATGAACGAGGCCTTCAAACTGGCAGCCTCCATGATATGAAAGTATTGGTCACGGGTGGGTCGGGTTTCATTGGCGCCAATTTGATCCAGTTCCTGGCCGAACGGGGCGCCCAGGTTCTCAACCTGTCGCTCGATCCTCCGCTCGACCCGGGGCAGCACGCGTTCTGGCGGGCGGGCGACATCATGGACGCCGCCGCCCTGCGGCGTGGGTTTGCCGGCTTTGCTCCCGACCAGGTGATCCATCTCGCCGCGCGGACGGACTGTCGGGAGGATACGACCGTGGAGGAAAGTTACGCGGTGAACACCACCGGCACCCGGAATGTCCTGGAGGCGGTGAAGGCGACCCCCTCGATTTCGCGGGTGATCATCACTTCCAGCCAGTTTGTTTGCGGGCCAGGCTATCTGCCGAAGCGGGACGATGACTATCATCCCGTGACGGTTTATGGCCAAAGCAAGGTCATCACCGAGCAGCTTGCCCGGCAGGCGAACCTGGCCTGTTGCTGGACCATCGTCCGGCCGACCAATGTCTGGGGGCCGTGGCATATGCGTTATCGGCGCGAGGCCTGGCGGGTCATCGCCCGCGGCTTCTACGCCCATCCGGGCGGCAAACCGGTGATCCGGTGTTATGCTTATGTTGGCAATGTGGTGCGCCAGATGAACCGGATCCTCGAACTTCCCGCGACCCAGGTGAATGGAAGGGTCCTTTATCTTGGCGATCCGCCCGCGGACATTTACGAATGGGTCAACGGGTTCTCCCGGGCGCTCACCGGCCGGCCGGCGCGCAAGGTGCCGCGCCTGCTGCTGCACGGCGCCGGATGGCTGGGTGACGCCATCACCCGCATCCGCGGCAGGCAGTTCTACCTTACCACCCGCCGTTACCGCAGCATGACCACCGATTATGTGGTGCCGATGGAGGAAACCTACCAGGTGCTGGGCCGGCCGGAAATCCCGCTCCGCGACGGCATTCAGGAGACGGTCAAATGGTTGCGGGCCGCGGCGCAGATGCCGGACGGCCTTCAACTCGGCGGTGGCTGATCCCGGATGATTCAAGCCTTTCCCATCCGGCCGGTCACGAGGCCGCGGCCCGAACTTGAAGTCTCAATGTCACTGCCCGGGGGACATCTAGTTGGCGGCCGAACGCCCGGGGATCATCGCTTCGATGGCAGGGTCAAACGGCCCGGGTGGGCGGGCTGAGTTCTTCGTAAAGCCGGCAGTATTGGTCCGCCACGGCCTTCGCGCTGCGCGCGCGGACGCTTTCGCGAATCTCGGCGGGCGTCGCCATGGGTTTTTCGTCGCGGAGGACAAGCCGAAGCGTGTCGCGAAGGCTTGTCACGTCGTCCGGCGCAAACAACCGGCCAGTGCGCCCGGACTGGACGATGTCCACGTTGCCGCCGCTGGCCGAAACCAAGGCGGGGACGCCCAGTGCCAACGCTTCGATCAAGGCGACCGAACACGGCTCATTCGTGGACGGCAGGACAAACCAGTCGGCTTCGCGCAAGGTTTCCTCCGCGGACAACGTGGCGCCGTGGAGGCGGCAACATCCGGTCACACCACCGGACTGGATCAACCCGCGCAATTGGCGGTCGTAAGCCGCGCACCCGGGCGCCTCCGGGACCGGCCCCCAGTGGTGAAACTCGATTTGCCGGCGCTCCGCTTCGTCCAGTTGGGCGATGGCCTCCACCAGCAGGTGCCATTTTTTTGTGTGGTAGATGTTCCCGAGGCCCACCAGGCGAAGCGGGGCGCCGGCCTTGCGTTCGCGCCGGGAGACCAGCGGCGCGGAAAAGAAACCGTCGGCGCAACATTCGGAGATGATGGCCACCCGATCCGCCTCGGGAGACAGACCGTAATGGCGCGCCATGTTGGGCGTCAGCAACGATGTCCGCATGTGGCGGCGGCGGGCCGCCCAGCGGTAGGGTCCCAACCGGCGGGCATAGGCGTGGTTGGTATAGAGGATGGGCCGATGCCAGAGCACCGCCACCCCGGCGGTGAGGAAGAGCGCGCCACGCGAATGGGCCTGCAGCACATCGAACGGCTCGACGGCGAGTTGGGCCTTGAGTTCGCCGATGGCGCGGACGGAACGCCACAACAACTGGAAATGGTTGGCCGATTCCCCCAGCAGGTGGCAGCTGAAACGATAAGTCAGCGCTGGCCGGCGGACCTCACGGTAGGCCTGGTTCACCCAGACGACGTGCTCCACCCCCAGGTCCGCCGTGGCGGTCTGCAGATTGCGAATGACAGAGAGAATGCCACCAATATCCTCGGTTGCGCCCAGCAGGTGCAGGACTCTCATATCATGATCCGCCCACCCCCTGCGCCACCGGCACCTCGTCCGCCCCCGGTTGGGCCCGCTGGCGCAGCATCCGTTCGCACAGAATCACCAGCCCGCACGGAAGCCCGAGCGTCAGCATCGCCGCGCAGGCGTTGCCCTGGATGAAGACAAAACCGAACAAGGTGCTGAGCCAACTGGCGGCCGAGAGACAGCAGGCCAGGGCAAACCGATCTTCGTAGCCGTGACGCCGCGTTTCCCGGAAAATGCGCCACGAGGCGATGGAACCCCCCAAAATCACCAGTAACATGCAAAGGCAGCCAGGAAGACCGGTGTCAACCATCAAGCCAATCAGCCCGCTCGCGAACGCGCCTTGCTCCACGAACAAGTTGATCGTGCGCAAATCCGGATGCTCCGCCGAGTTGAAAGCGGCATTCCAGATGGGAAACCCGCGGCCAATCCAGAGATTGTGCGGGATCATTTTTATCCCAATCGTAGCCATTTCCTTGCGCATCATGTAGGTTCCGTTGGCGTCCAACTCCGCCTTGGCGTTAACCTGGATCCCCGGCAGAAAACTGACCGCGCGCTGGCCGGCGTCCGGCAACGCATCCGCGAAAATATAGACAAAGGCCAGCAACGGCACCAGAACACAACCGACCAGCAACTGGTGCCGCATTGTGAAAAAGCGTTGGGCCCAGGCCATGATCGCGAACATGATGACCAAGCTGATAAAGAACGACCGGTGGCCGCTCAATAAACCCACGCCCAACCCGATGGCCAGGGCCGGCAGCAGCCAGATGCCACGACCGGTAAGAAACCGGCGTAACGGGTTGTACAAGAGCAGTACCCCGACGATCCCCAGGCCGAGTGACTGGAAGGATTGGAGCCGGCGGAAGCCAAAGTTCTGGAAGTTTTGTTCGAAATTGAACGAATCCACTGGCGGGGTCAGCATATAAAACACCCATTGAAACTTGCCGGTTGCCACCGCCAGGTCCGGCACCAGGAACGTGAACATCAAGGCATATTGCAGCACGATCAACCGGAAGACGGTCTTCTCGTTCATGTCAGTCAAGGCAAACAGCACCGGAAAGATGGCGCAAATGATGTTGGCCACATACTGCCTCGCACCGCTCGTGCCGCCCAAGGAATGGAAACCGACATGGTGGGCACGCATCAAGATGAACATCACGAGCGAGAACCCGACCACGCCGAGGTAAACGCACTTGTTTCGCCGCAAGGTCTCGCCAAACGAAGCGCTCTGGTGCCGGAGCATGATCGTGACGACGGCCCCGGACCACCCCAGAAACCCCGCCACCTCCCAGGCGTTCATGAAGCCAAACAGAAACGGCACCACCAGGGCGGAGCCGAAGGTGACGATCGCCACCCGGGCCGCTATTTGCGCATGGTATGGCAGGGTGGCAAGGCCGAGGACGCCCGCCACCATCATGGCGATGAAATGCAGGTCGGACGCGAGGAAAATGCCGAGCAACAGCACCGCCACGGCCAGTACACCATACCACAGAAGAAGCTGCAGTTTCAGCCGGCTATCAATTGCTAATGTTGACATGCTGTGCTTTAAATACTCATCTTCACCACCCGCGCAGGCCCATTTCCCCGCCGGAGATCCGCCGACGCGACTGCCATTTCGATCCCATTTCTGCGACCATCGCCACCGCGATGCTCTTTCGTGGCAGAGCAGGGACCGACGGATTCGGCGCATCAGACGTCCCTCTCGGACACCTGGCCTTCAGCCATGCGCACGACCGCTGGACACCCCCCGCCCAGTCAAGCCTTTGGGAGAATAGCTGCCGGTTTTTGCTTGTCAACGCCAGCTTGGTTGTTCAGCGTGCCGTGCCGTCTTTGTGTCGATGGCGTTGTTCCGCCGGAGCAACCAACCCAGAATGCGCGCAACCGAACAGCACGTCAGTTTCTTGGACTCGATCCGGGGATTCGCTGTTCTCGCGGTGTTCTTGTACCACTGCCTGGGTTCGGCTTTTCATCAGTTTCATCTCCCGTGGGCTGGGCTGGTCCAGGATCCCCGGGGAGCCGGCGTCTTTGCACTACTCTATCCGCTGACCTTGGGCTGGGGTGGGGTCGCCGTTTTTTTTGCGGTTTCAGGATTCTGCATCCACCTGAGTTTTGCGCGCAGCCGGGCTGGGGGCCATCCGATGATGGTGTTTTTTGTGCGAAGAACGTTCCGGATCTACCCCCCCTACTTGGCGGCGCTTCTCCTGTTTGCGCTGGCCTTTCCCGGGATCCGGCTGACATTCACCAAGCCAGACGACACTTGGCAGTTCTTCAGCCACCTCTTCATGGTTCACAACCTGGACCCCGCCACCTTCTTCGGCATCAACAGTGCCTTCTGGAGCCTGGCGGTCGAGGTTCAGCTCTATCTGATCTATCCTGTTCTGTTGTGGCTCGTGGCGCGCCTGGGTTGGACGGCGACGCTGATCCTGCTGGGCGTCGTCGAAGGCGGGCTCCGTCTGCTCCATGGGCTGGATGTCACAGGGTTGACCGCCATCCTGCCGGAATGCCTGGTGAACTCGCCTCTGTTCTATTGGTTTAGCTGGTCCATCGGCGCTGCCTTGGCTGATGCTTGGGAAAAGAAGCGCATCCCTGCCTTTCCCAGAAATTCAGTGGCGTTTGCCCTGGTAGCGGTCGTTGTGTGCGACTGGATAAAGCCATTAAGTGCCTTCGCCTTTCCTCTCTTTTCTCTCGCGACGATATTTGTCATCGGCCGAACGCTGCAAAACGATGTCGCGTCAACGGAATGTCCGAGGTGGCTTAAACATCTCAACCAGGCCGGAGTTTACAGCTACAGCATTTACCTTCTGCACCAGCCGTTGATCCGAGTCGGTAAGATTCCCCTGAAACTCCTTCCGCATGTTTTTTTCCCGCCGATCGTGGTCTTAGGACTCTGCTGCCTGAGCTGGATTCTTGTGTTTCTGCTCGCTCGCCTCATGTTTCGGTGGATCGAACAACCAGGCATTCGACTGGGCAAACTCGTGCTCAAGAGGCTTGGGTTATCCCGGGCCTGATCTCACACCGGCTCGCGCTCATTAGGCCCTCTTGCCAGCAACGTGTTCGGAGGTTCGCAACGTCTTCTCATTCCGGAGGCAGCCGGCGTGTGGCCAGGTTTGCGTTTTCTTGTCCGCTCGGGACGAGTGCGTGATGACGCTCGCGACGGGAATGCCGACGTCGGCCAGTGCGCCAAGCCGTTTTGGCCGTCGAATGCGCCTTTCATCCCAGATGACCGGCCACCACCGAGGGCGCCATTGCCCAGATGCGCTCCAACCGCTCAAACGAGGGTAACCTGCCTGGATCGGGTCGGGCGTGAGCGCCCCGCCGCGTGCCGGGCGGAGAGGAAACGATCCGCACCTCGCCCCCCGGCGCCCGCGCGCGCGAAATCAATCCCGATCCTGCTTCCTCCTTGCAATCGCCACGGCCGGCAACCACGATGCGCCCCGAAACCAATATGGCCAGCCAGGAAGTGTTCGAGCGTGTCTATCGCGGGCGGCAGAGCGCCTTCCGCCACCTGGCCTACATGCGCATGGCCAAGGTGTTGTTGACGCTGCAGGTTCTGGACAGGGCCGGCGTGAGCCTGGCGGGCAAAGCGGTTTTCGACTATGGGTTTGGCGCCGGCACCTTCTTCCGCCATTGCCCCGCCAGTGCGCGCCTTGTTGGCGTGGAACTGGATCCGGTCAATGTCGCGGACGTGCAACGAAACCTGCAGCAGCGCGGATTTCCCAGTGTCCGCCTCGAAGCCATCCAGATCGAACAGTGGGAGCGGCACCCGCTCCTGCAGGAGCAATACGACGTCTTTCTGTGCAGCCACGTCCTGGAACACCTGCCCGACCCCGCGGCCTTCCTGTCCCGCATTCGGCGTTGCCTCAAACCGGAAGGCGTTTTTGTCGGATTGGTCCCGCTGAATGAGCGTCGAGCCAATCCGCATCACGTCCAGATTTGCGATCGCGCGAAGATCCAGGGGTGGCTGGAGCAGGCCGGACTGCGACCGCGCTGCTACATGGAAAGTGATCCGTGGACCTACTGGTCGCAGCCGCTGTTCGCTTACGATACCGGCTGGCGCCATAAGGCGGCCCAGGTGCTGAGTCTGGCACTGGGCGTTCCGTCCACGCTGCTGGGCCACCGGGCCTGGCAGGCCCTGTCGCCCTGGTGCGTCCGGCTGACCGGCTCGAAGCCGACCCAGGCGGCTTTCGTGGCCAACCGGGTGGATTGACGCCATTCCGCAAGGTCCGCAGCGGGCCGCGCACACGGACGAGATCCCTGCGGACGATCGCTATTCCCGGAGAACGCAAACCCAGGGTGGCATCGGGCGAAGCGGCAACGCCTCAGCGATTGAACCGATCCAACGGTGCCATTTTCCCGCGAGGCGACCAGGGTTTGCGCCAGATACTCTTTGCCGGCGCACCGGCGGCGTCGCTAGATTCGGCGGCGTGGCATCCGCCGATCGCACGCAACGCACCTACCGGCTGGAGTTGCAGCGCGCCGTCGCCAACGGGGTGCTCGAATCCGCCGGGGCGACGTTCCTGCTGCTCATCGCCGTGCGCTGGTTTCACGCGGGCGGAACCGCCAAGGCGCTGGTGGCCGGCGGCGGGAGCGCCGGGCTGTTGCTGACGCCCCTGGTGGTGTCGCTGGTGGCCCGCCGCCAGTGGCCCGCCGCCCGGGCGGCGGCGCGCTTCGCCATCGTTGGCGCCGCCGTTTTCCTCCTCATGGCCGCGGTGCCGTGGCTGCCGCTCTACGTGCTGGGGAGCATGGTGACGATGGCCTCGGCCTCGGCGGTGATCCCGCTGTTGACCCAGATCTACCAGGAGAACTACCCCGAGGACCGGCGCGGCAAACTCTTCTCCCACGCCGTGATGGTCCGCATCGCCACGGTGGTGGTGTTCAGCTACCTGGCCGGCCAATGGCTGTCGCAGGACCTGGCGCATTTCCGGTGGCTGCTGCTGGCTTTCGCCGCGGCGTTCGCGTTCGCCGCGTGGTGCCTCCATCGTTACCCCTCGCGGCCCCTGACCTACGACGGCGGCGCCAATCCGTTTCGGGCCATGCGCTTCGTGCGCGACGACCGCCTGTTCCGGCACACGCTGATTTGTTGGATGCTCATGGGCTTCGCGAACCTGATGATGCTGCCGATGCGCGTGGAATATCTGGCCAACCCGCGGCACGGTCTGGCCCTGCCGGTCAGTGAAATCGCCCTGCTGGCCAGCGTGGTGCCCAACCTCGCGCGCCTGCTGATGAGCCAGGTCTGGGGCCGGCTGTTCGACCGGATGAATTTCTTCCTCCTGCGCGTGATCCTCAACCTCGGCTTCGCCGCGGGCATCGTGACGTTCTTCACCAGCAATTCGTTCCCCGGCCTGATGGCGGGCGCCCTGATCTTCGGCGTGTCCAACGCCGGCGGCGACGTGGCCTGGGGCTTGTGGGTCACCAAGCTTTCAGCGCCGCAGCACGTCGCCGATTACATGAGCGTCCACACGTTTTTCACCGGTGTGCGCGGGGTGCTGGCGCCGCTGCTGGCGTTCCAGCTGAGCGCCGGCGTGTCGCTGGCCGCGCTTGGCTGGGTCAGCACCGGCCTCATCGTGGTCGCGAGCCTGATGCTGCTTCCGGAGGCGCGGTTCAGCCGCGAAGTCCGCCGCGGCCCCGGGCTGACCGAGGAAATCTCGGAGTAGCCCGGGCCCGGATCGCGGGCCGGCCGGGCGGTTGTTTCTTCCCTTGACAATCTAGGCAAGCGGCGCAATTGTCCTCCCTAGACAGTCTAGGCAAGAAACACTGCCATGAACAAAACCGAATTGCTCCAGGGGACCCTGGACCTGCTGATCTTAAAGACCCTCGCCGCCGGGCCGCTGCACGGCTACGCCATCGCCCAGCGCATCCAGCAACGCTCGGACGACGTGCTCGTGGTGGAGGAGGGCTCGCTTTACCCCGCCCTCTACCGCATCGAGGAAAAAGGCTGGATCGCGGCGGAATGGGGCAAGTCGGAGAACAACCGGCGCGCGAAATTTTACGCGCTCACCCGCGCCGGCCGCCAACAATTGACGGAGGAAACCGCCTTGTGGGAACGGGTCTGCCGCGCCATCACGCTCGTTCTGCAGGCGGCGTGAACCGGTGAGGAGGAAACATGCGGATACGTGGCACTGATTTTGTAATGTACCAAGTTTCCGACTTGGCCGCCGCGGCGCGTTTTTACCGCGACACGCTCGGCCTGCCGCAGGAGGTTTACAGCGAAGAATGGCAGTGGGCGGAGTTCAACTGCGGCCAGGTGACGCTCTCGTTGCACGGCGGCGTCAAACTCCCGGCCGAGATCGCCGGTGGCCGGATCGCCCTGGCCGTGGAGGACATCCAGGCGGCCTACGACGAGTTGAAGCAAAAAGGCATTCGTACCACCGGCGAACCGCAGGACTTCAAAGTCTGTTGCGCCCTGGAGGTGCGCGATCCCGATGGCAACCCGGTGATCCTTCACCGGCGGGCGGACCGGTCTTGGGGACGGAATTCCGCGACCGAATCGGATGAGGCGGGCGCGGTCATCGCCCTGGAACGGGCGGCGCTGGACCGGTGGACGAAGGGGGACCCTTCGGGCTTTCTCGAGATCTCCAGCCCGGACGTGGTCTATTTCGACCCAACGCTCGAACGGCGGCTGGACGGCCTGGACGCGTTGACGCGGCTTTATGAATCCATGCGCGGCAAAATCCATATCACCCGCTATGAGCTGGTCAATCCGAAGGTGCAATTCAGCGGAGACGCCGCGGTGTTGACCTACAACTTCGTAGGTGAGAGCGCCGGCGGGACCGACCGGTGGAACTGCACGGAGGTTTATCGGCGGACCCCGGCCGGTTGGCGCATCGTGCAAACCCACTGGTCGTTCACACAACCCTCACGGCAATGAAAACAACCCAGATCGCAAACCATCGGATTGAGGAGCCCCGGCCAGGAAGTCCAGCCCCGGCCCTGCTCCAACTCCACAATCTGGAAAAATGCTACCAAACCAAAGCGGGCTTCACCTACGTCCTGCGCCAGATCAACCTCGACATCGCCGAGGGGGAGTTCCTCTCCGTCATGGGGCCGTCCGGCGCCGGCAAATCCACGCTGCTGGGGATTCTCGGGATGTACGACGCCACCTGGGAGGGCGAGTTTTTCTTCCGCGATCATCCGGTGCACGGGTTGAAACCGAAAGACCGGTCGGCGCTCAACAAAAAGTTCATCGGTTTCGTATTCCAACAGTTCCACCTGCTGGAGGACCTCACCGTGGCCGAGAACCTCGACATTCCCCTCTCCTATCGCAACATCCCGAAATCCGAGCGCCAGGGACTTGTGGCCGACCTGCTGGACCGCTTTGGCATCGTGGCGAAGAAGGATTTGTATCCCAGCCAGCTTTCCGGCGGTCAGCAACAGCTCGTGGCCGTTGCCCGCGCGATCATCGCCAAGCCCGCCCTGCTGCTGGCCGATGAACCGACCGGCAACCTGCACACCGACCAAGGCCGCGAAATCATGGAGTTATTCAAGAAACTGAACCAGGAAGGCACCACCATCGTGCAGGTGACGCACAACGAAGCCTGGGCCGCTTACGGCCGGCGGATCATCCGGTTGAAGGACGGATGGATGGAGAAGTGAGCCATGAACTGCCTGGATCGGAACAGCCTTGGCTCGACGCTGGATTCCATTTCGGAATCGCTGTTCTTCGAGCATCCCATTCCCGAGTCCCAGCGCGTCGTCGCCGCCCGCTGGATCGCCGCCCGCCAGGGATTGCCGGGCTCTTATGCCGGCATGTTCGCGCCGACGGAAAAGGATACCCTCGGAATTCATCTCTTTACCGGTGAGGCCATCCGCTCGCGGGCCAGGATCGCGCACATTCTCGGCGAGGAAGGTTGCCGGATTCTGACCCGGCTGCACGTGACTGACGGGCAGGTGCAAGATTCGCTGAACCGCGCGGTGCGGGGAATGGCGGCCCGGCTGGCGGAGGCGGAACGGCGCGGTTATGACACGGGCACCTATTGCTGCGGCACCTGTTCGGCGGCCTATTGGCGCAACCTCGCCATCAACCTGCTGCCGCGCGCCGAGGAACGGCTGCGCTTGGGCCTGAAGGAACTGAAGAACAGCCGCAGTGGCGCCGGAAAATGGCGCCGGTTCCCGTTCCATTACACCTGCCTGGCGCTGACGGAAATCGGACCTGAGCTTGCCAAGAGCGAAATGCGGTATGCGGCTTGGTACTGGCGGAACAACCTGAAGAAACTCGCTTCGGCGGAAAGTTCCGTTGCGCGGCGCCGGGCCGCGGTGGGCCAACGACTCCTCGAACTGTGTGAGTAGTGAGTCGCGACGACGTGAAAACTTGAAAACCTGAAAACTTGAAAACTTGAAAACTTAACAACGTGAAAACATTCAGGCAACGGCTCCGCTCGCTGCGGCAGCGGCCGGCGGTGAAGCGGGAGATTGACGAAGAACTGCGCTTCCACCTGGAGCAGCGCACGGCGGAGAACATCGCCGCGCACGGGTTGTCCCAAGACGCTCCGGCAGCGGCACTCCCGCCACACCAAGGTCGGCGTGTCAACGTCCCGGCGCATCGCTCGGGCAGAGCAACTCGCGGAGTTTCTCTCGAACTGACTTCATGAGATCTTCCGGCAAAACGCCGATCGCGCCGCTGATAACCGACACGTGCAGCGTGGTGAGCTTGTCCACGCGGATCAAGGACGGCCTCTTGAGGCCGGTCTTCCGCCACTCCGAATGGCTCGGGTTGACGGCGACCGTGCGGGGCGAGGCCGGCCAGCCAACTGCGGAAGTGATGAACGCGACCAGAAAATCGTCCGGCGAATCACATCGCGCCAGCACGAGACAGGGCCGTCGCTTGGCGCTGGTCAAATCTGTGAAAGGAAACGCCGCGTGGACAATCTCTCCTGATTGGAACATGCAGCAACTATTTTCCGAAGCGCGGATTTGTCCGCCCCGGGAGGATGTCGTGGTCGCTGTAAATCTCTGGCTCAGCTTTGAGGAAATCGAAGGCGCCGCTGGCTTCAGCCAGACTGACGATCTGGGTACCGCTGGGTTCCTCCGGCTCAAGCACGAGCACGGCCAAGCGCGCGCGCGCAGGCAACGAAACACCCACCGGCAGCTTCAGCACGCCATTCTCTTCCACGACTTCGATGGCCTTCACAAGTACAAATTAGACCGTCAACCCCCGATTGCCAAGCCGCAATCTTCAACTGCGAGGAACCTTCGATGAATTGGTTTCATAAGACTTGGTTTCACCTTCGCTCGCTCGGACAACACCGGGCGGTGAAGCGGGAGATTGACGAAGAACTGCGCTTCCACATTGAGCAGCGCACGGCGGAGAACCTCGCCGCCGGCATGACGCCGGAGGCCGCGGCGCGGGAGGCGCGCAAGCGCTTCGGCAATCTGCAAAGCGTCCGCGAGGAATGCCGGGAGGCGCGGGGCGCAAGTTTCGGTGACACGCTGCTTCAGGATATTTGTTTCGGCCTGCGGATGCTGGTCAAGCGCCCGGGATTCACGGCGGCGATCGTCCTCACGCTCGGTCTGGGCATCGGCCTCAACACGGCCATTTTCAGTGCCGTCAATGCGGTGTTGCTCCAGCCGTTGCCCTATCCGGCTCCCGAACAACTCGTGCAAGTGTTGAAGAACGCACAACCTTCCTGGGCAACCAAACCGGGGGTAACGGACATGCTCGGCGTCCCGGAAGTCCTGGCGTGGCAGGGGGAGAACCGGGTCTTATCTCAAATCGCAGCTTACGAGTGGCAGGGGGCGAATCTGACGGGCGGCAACGAGGCTGAACGCGTCAATTGCGGGAAGGTCTCGGCATCGTTCCTGTCGGTCTTGGGAACGCCACCAGCTCTGGGCCGTGGCTTTTTGCCGGAGGAGGACCGGACCGGCGGGCCGGCGGTGGCCATTCTCAGCCACGGGCTTTGGCAGCGGCGTTTCGGCAGTGATACCAATGTCCTGGGCCGGACAATCACGCTGGACGCCAAGCCCTACACCGTAGTGGGCGTGCTGGCGCCAGATTTCCACCTCGCTGCACATTACGACATGCTGATCCCGCTCGCCCTTAGCCAGGGAAAATTCGCCATGCCGCAGGTCATCGGCCGGCTCAAACCGGGTGTCAGCCTCGCTCAAGCCCGGGGGGCGCTGGACGCCATTTACCAAAGTGCCCGCAATCCCAAGGAGAAGGGGCAGGTGGTGTTGGTCGGCCTGCACGAGCACGTCGTGGGCGGAAGCCGGCTCAGCCTGCTCGTCTATCTGGGCGCGGTCGGTTTCATTCTTTTGATCGCCTGCGCGAACGTCGCCAACCTCCTGCTGGCGCGGGCGACCCAACGGCGGAAGGAAATCGCCGTCCGGCTGGCCCTCGGCGCCGGGCGGCGGCGGATTGTTCGCCAACTGATGACGGAAAGCGCGTTACTGGCCGGGTTGGGCGCCGCACTAGGGTTGGTGCTCGCGTTCTGGGGCAAGGACCTGTTGCGCATGTTTATCTCCGATCTGCCCGTTCTGCCGATGGATGCGCGAGTGTTGGCCTTCACTCTCTTGCTGGCAACGTTCACCGGTCTGCTCTTCGGCTTGGCGCCCGCCTGGGAAAGCTCACGCATCGCGTTGAACGACGCGCTGAACGAAGACGGGCGGGCGACGGGAACAACCGGGAGGCGACAACACCGGCTGAGCCGGCTGCTGGTGGTGGCGCAGGTGGGACTGGCCCTGGTGTTGCTGGTCGGCGCCGGATTGCTGGGCCAGAGTTTTCTCAGGCTCCACGGCGTGGACCCCGGATTCCGGCCGGATCACATCCTCAGCATGACGATCGTGCTGAGCGAACCGAAGTATCCGGACGACCGTTCACGGGCCGCCTATTTTCAGCAGGTGATCGAGCGCCTCCGCCCCCTGCCCGGCGTGGCGGCCGTGGGAGCGAATTCCATGCTCCCATTGACGCCGTTCGGGAACACGTTCGCCGGCTTGGAAATCGAAGGGCAACCTCCGCCCGCGCCCGGCGAATATCGGTTCCTCCAATGCGGCACTGTCAACGGGGATTACTTCCGGACGATGGGGATTCCCCTGAAGAGCGGCCGGGTGTTCACCGACGCCGACCAGGCCGGCAAACCCAGCGTCGCGCTGGTGAACGAGACTTTTGTCCGGCGTTACTTTCCCGACGCCGACCCGCTCGGGAAACGCTTGGGCGAGGGCAAAGACGCCATGACCATCATCGGGGTCGTTGGCGACGAGCGTCGCGCTCTTGAAAGTTCGCCTCAACCCCAGTTTTACCGCTGCTACCTCCAGGCGTGCGCCGGCGTGATGAGTCTGGCCGTGCGTACCCGTGGCGCCCCGACCAAGCTGGCCGGGGCGGTCCGGAGCGCCATTCTGGGCGTGGACCGGGACCAGCCGGTTTACAGCCTGATGACACTGGAACAGCGGTTGGCCGACGAACTCCGGCCACGGCGGTTGAACATGTTGCTCATTGGCACGCTCGGCGCACTGGCGCTGGGGCTGTCCGTCATTGGAATCTACGGCGTCCTGTCATTCTCCGTCGCCCAACGAACGCACGAGATCGGTGTCCGCATGGCGCTCGGGGCGCAGGGGGGCGACATCCTCTGGCTGGTCATCGGCGAGGGACTGAAACTCACCCTGGCGGGCGTTGGCATCGGGGTGTTCGCCGCCCTTGGGTTGACCCGGCTCATTTCGAGCTTGCTCTGGGGTGTCAGCGCCTTCGATCCCGCCACCTTCGCGGGGGTGTCCGCTTTGCTTACGGCCATCGCCCTGTTCGGCTGCTGGCTGCCCGCCCGCCGGGCCGCGAAGGTGGATCCGATGGTGGCGCTGAGATACGAATGAAACCGTTAAACCGTTGAATCGTTGAATCGTTGAATGATGAAAATGCTGCGGACAATCTGGTTGAAGTTCCGCTCGCTGTGGCAGCGGCCGGCGGTGAAGCGGGAGATTGACGAAGAACTGCGCTTCCACCTGGAGCAGCGCACGGCGGAGAACCTCGCCGCTGGCATGTCGCCTGAGGTAGCGGCGCGCGAGGCGCGCAAGCGTTTCGGCAACGTGCAGAGCATCCGCGAGGAATGCCGCGAGGTGCGCGGTGCAAGTTTGGGCGAGCCGACGTTGCAGGACGTTCGCTTCGGCCTGCGGATGCTGCGGAAGAATCCGGGATTCACCGTCGCGGCGGTGCTCACGCTGGCCTTGGGTGTCGGCGTGAACAGCGCGTTGTTTAGCGTCATTTACGCCGTCCTGCTTGAACCCCTTCCTTACCCTGACCCCGGCCGGTTGGTGCAGGTGCAGTCCACGATCTCGGCGCCCGGCAAACCCGCGGAGATCGTGCCGACGTGGGCTTACCCGCGCTTCGAGTTGCTGCGCGATCATAACCGCATCTTTGCCCAGATTGCGGCCTGCGACAGCCGGACGCTGACCGTGACGGGGATGGACCGTTCGGAACGGGTGGAGGCCGAGCTCGCTTCGGCCAGCTACTTGCCGTTGCTGGGAGTGCGGGCCGTCCTGGGCCGGGTTTTCCTTCCCGAAGAGGACCTGAAGGGCGCCAGTCAACCGGTCGTGGTGATTAGTGAGGGCTACTGGCAGCGCCGCTTCGGCGGCGACCCGGGCGTGATCGGGCGGACGTTGCGCGCGAACCAGACGCCCTTGACCGTTGTGGGCGTGCTGCGGGCAGGCTTCAAAGGGCAGTCGGGCGCCACCGAGATGTGGGTGCCGATCACGATGACGCCCACGTTGGAAGGAGACCCGAGCCGGCTTGAGCGGCCCTTCACCATGTGGCACCGCGTGCTGGCGCGGCTGCAGCCCGCGACGAGTCTGGCCGCCGCCCGGGCGAGTCTTGACTCGTTGGAACGGCAGCTTGAGTCCGTCCTGCCGGTGTCGTCCGAAAAGGAGGCGTATGGCATCCACCTCGTGCCGTTCCGCGAGGCCTCGACCGATCCGTTCATCCGGCGATCCCTGTGGGTGCTGGCCGCCGCCGTGGGTTTCGTGCTGCTGATCGCTTGTGTGAATGTCGCCAATCTGCTGCTGGCGCGGGCGGCGTCGCGGGAACGCGAGATCGCGATCCGGCTGGCCTTGGGCGCGACGCGAGGACAGCTCATCCGGCAATTGCTGGCGGAAAGCCTCGTGCTGGCGGCCGTTTCCGGGGCCGTCGCCTTGCTGTTCGCCCGCTGGGCGATTGACGCGATGGCCGCCTTCCAACCGGCCGACAATTTCGGTCTCCAGTCGGATTACGCGCGGTTGCCGGATTTCGGAACGATCCAACTCAGCGCACCCGCCCTGGCTTTCAACTTCTGCGTGGCGCTGGGGTGCGGCGTGATCTTTGGACTGTTTCCCGCCTGGCAGGCCGCCCGCCATTCGTTGAGTCCGGCCCTGCATCGTTCGACCGACCGGTCGGCCGGGGGGCATCAAGGCCTGGGGCTGCGCGGGGCGCGCAATCTGCTCGTGGTTGCGGAAACGGCCCTGGCGCTGATGCTGTTGGCGGGCGCGGGTCTGATGGTGCAAAGTCTCGCGCGGCTGACGACGACGCGGACGGGTTTCGACCCGAAGCATTTGCTCACGTTTCGACTGGATCAACCCGGCGGGTCATCCGATTCCGCGAAGCAACTCTTCTTCCCGCAAATCCTCGAACGCGTCGGCGCAATCCCCGGAGTCGAATCCGCCTGTCTGGCCAACGCCGCGCCGTTGTCCGGCACGTATGATCGCAGCTTCATGGTGGTGCCACCCGCCGCCAACGAGGGCGGCCGGGTGGAGGCATTCATCGGCGTCCATCTGGCGAGCCAGGAGTTCCTCCATACGCTGCGCGTTCCGCTGTCGCGCGGCCGCTGGTTCACGGACCAGGATCGCCCCGACACCCCGCTCGTGGCGGTGATCAACGAAACGGCCGCCCGCCGGTATTGGTCCGGGCGGGACCCGGTGGGCCAGCAGACCGACCTGAGCCCCGCTTTGGGGCCTGGGTTCTCCGCGGTGGAGGTGGTGGGGGTGATCGGCGACGTGAAGTACGACACGATGGCGGCGGAGATGGGCGCCAACGTGTACCTCTCCTATCGGCAATCCGGCTACCCGGGCTATTATGTGAACCTGCGAACCGCCGGCGATCCGCTCGCCGTGGTTGCCGCCGTGCGCATGGCCGTGGCCGCCGTGAGCGCCGAGGCGCCGGTGTATGACCTCATGACCATGGAGCAGCGCATCGCCAATTCCACCTCCCGCACCGAGTTCAACACCCTGCTGCTCCTTGCGTTTGCGGCACTGGCGGTGGTGTTGGCGGCGGTCGGGCTCTATGGTGTGGTGGCTTACTCGGTCACCCAACACACGCGTGAAATCGGCATCCGCATGGCCCTGGGCGCCCGCCCGGCCGACGTGCTCCGACTCATTGTGACGCAAGGCATGCGCCTGGTCCTGTTGGGCGGCCTGATTGGGCTGGTCGGCGCGCTTGCCCTGACCCGCCTCATGCGCAGCCTGCTCTTCGGCGTCAGCCCCAGTGACCCACTCACTTTCGTGGTGATCCTGGTGATGCTGACGGGCGTCGCGCTGGTGGCCTGCTGGCTGCCCGCCCGCCGCGCGGCCAGGGTAAATCCCATGGTGGCGCTGAGAAGCGAGTGAAAATGAATCATGAAACGCGCTGCATGAACCGTGAAAACTCTGCTAACAATCTGGTCAAGACTTCGCTCGCTGTGGGAGCGGCCGGCGGCGAAGCGGGAGATTGACGAGGAACTGCGCTTTCACTTGGAGCAGCGCACGGCGGAAAACCTCGCCGCCGGCATGTCGCCGGAGGCCGCGGCACGGGAGGCACGACGCCGTTTCGGCAATCTGCAAAACCTGCGCGAAGAATGCCGCGAGGTCCGGGGTGCAAGTTTCGGCGAGGCAACGTGGCAGGATGTTCGCTTTGGCCTGCGGATGCTGCGGAAAAATCCCGGTTTTACGGCGGTGGCGGTGTTGATGCTCGCGCTAGGCATCGGGTCAACAACCGCCATGGTCAGTGTCGTCAAGACCGCCGTGTTCGATCCGATGCCGGTACGGCATACGGATCGGTTCGTGCAACTCGGAGTCGTGCATAAGGAACGGGGCTGGTATCCCGGCATCAATCCACTGGCGCTGTGCGACGCGCGCCAGCAAACGAATCTGTTCGCCCGTATCTCCGCGTATAACGACGAGGCTTTGACTTTGCACGGTGAGGAGTTTCCCCAGCCGGTGCAAGGGGTGTGGGTGACCTCGGAATTTTTCAGCTTGTGGAACGTGCGGCCGTTGCTGGGACGCACGTTCACCGCTGATGAGGGCCAACCGGGCAAGGACGATGTGCTGGTGATCAGTCACCGGCTATGGCAACGCCAGTTCGGCGGTGATCCAGCCATCGTTGGTCGCACGGTTCCCTTCCGTGAACGACCCATGACCGTGGTGGGCGTCATGCCGCCGCACTTTGCCTTTCCGACCGGCCGCGACGAATATTGGCGGCCCGTCCAGGGTCCTGCTCCTGGCACGGACGAAATCTTGCCGAACACGCCGGTCATTGCGGAAATGCGAGCCGCTGTCCAGCGAACAGAGGTGCAGGCTTACCTCGACGTGCTCTCGCGCCGTCAGGCCGCTGAATCTCCCATCGCCGCCGAATTCGAAATGCGCGCGCAGGATCTGCGCGGAATGTTCTGCAAGCCGGAAGTGCGCCGCACGCTGGGTCTGTTGCTGGGCGCCATCGTGTTCGTGCTGTTCATCGCCGCCGCCAACGTCGCGAATCTCCAACTGGCGCGCACGGAGACGCGCCAGCAGGAATTGGCGGTGCGCGCCGCGTTGGGCGCCGGCCGTGCCCGCGTGTTCCGCCAGTTGTTGACTGAGAGTTTGCTGCTCGCGGTTCTCGGCGGTGCGACGGGGCTCACCGTCGCCGCGGTTGGACTCGATCTCCTGCAGAAGGTCATCCCAGCGGACTTGCCGCGCGTCAAACCCATCTCCCTCAACGTCGGCGTCTTGGGCATCGCCTCCGGGGTGACACTCGCCACCGGCTTGTTCTTCGGCCTCGCGACGGCATGGCGAGGCCGGCGCTCCAACTTGAGCGAAGTGCTGAAGCTGGGCGCTGCCACCAGCACGCGCGATCAACGGCGGGGGGGGTTCAGCCGGGGGTTGATCGTTGGCCAGGTCGCGCTGGCCCTCGTGCTGTTGGCGGGCGCTGGTTTGATGGTGCGCAGCGTGATCGGCCTGCTGCGGATAAATCCGGTGGACGCACAGAACATCGTGCGCGTTTACCCGCACATCCTGGGTCTCTTACAGCGTAATTTCAGTCCCGATCCGGCCCTGAACAAACTCGCCGACGCGGCCTTCGCCTTTCTTGCCGATGCGCACCAACGCATCACGGCAATTCCGGGCGTGGTCGCCGCCGGCGTGGCCTCCGAGGGTCACGAAATGGATGTCTCGACCACTCCAGGCTCCCTGCGCGTCCGGTTGAGGAAGTGTTGGATTGGCGTCGAACAGGCCGACCCGCTCCGCGTCTTGCGCGTGCCGTTGAAGCAGGGACGTTGGCTGGATCGCAGCGACGCGGGAGAAGGCGTTGGCCGCGTCGTGGTCAATGAAACGGCCGCCCGACAGCTCTGGCCCGGTGAAGTGGCGGTGGGGAAACGCTTTTGGCAGCAGGAACGGGACGCGGAACTCGCCTGTGAAGTCGTCGGCGTGGTGGGTGACACGCGTGATTATAGCGACTACGTGGCGCCGCAGCCGACATTCTATCGCGCGCTGGCAAAGGAGCCCGGGGTTGACACTGCGCCGATGTTCCTGGTCGTTCGGGCCACCGCCAATCCCGTCACCCTCTACAAGCCGATTGGTCAGGCGCTCAAAGATGCCGGTGCAGACCTGCGGATGCCGAGATTCATCAACCTGGGAGCGGTGCTGCGGACCGCGATGGCGGGTCACCGGACGGTGATGCTTTATCTGAGCGTCTCTGCCGGCGTGGGTGTGTTGCTGGCCACCATCGGCCTGTATGGTGTGTTGGCCTACAGCGTGGCGCGGCGCACGCGCGAGATCGGCATCCGAATGGCGATGGGCGCACAGATCGCCGACATAATGCGGCTGATCCTGGGTCAAGGCCTGGTGCTCGTGGCAGTGGGCGGCGTGATCGGAATAACCGTCGCGCTCGCGGCTGGGCGGGTCCTGCGCGCCTACCTCTTCGGTGTCAGCAGCACCGATCCCGTGACTTTTCTTGCCGCCGCGCTATTGCTGGGGTCCGTGGCATTTCTTGCCTGCTGGCTGCCCGCCCGCCGCGCCGCGAAAGTGGATCCGATGGTGGCGCTGAGATGCGAATGAAACCGTTGAACCGTTGAATCGTTGAATCGTTGAATGGTGAAAAAGCTGCGGACAATCTGGATGAAGTTCCGCTCGCTGTGGCATCGGCCGGCGGTGAAGCGGGAGATTGACGAGGAACTGCGCTTTCACCTCGAGCAGCGCACGGCGGAGAACCTTGCCGCCGGCATGGCGCCCGAGGAAGCGGCACGGGAGGCACGACGCCATTTCGGCAACGTCCAGAGCATCCGTGAGGAGTGCCGCGAGGTCCGGGGTGCGAGTTTCGGCGAGGCGACGTGGCAGGACATTCGTTTCGGGCTGCGGATGCTGCGGAAGAACCCCGGTTTTACCGCGGTGGTCGTGTTCACGGTGGCGCTGGGTATTGGCGTCAATACGGCCATGTTCAGTATCCTCAACACGGTGCTGTTGCGGCCGCTGCCCTACCCGCGCGGCGACCGGTTGGTCGTGGTGGACGGCACACTTTCGTCCGCCGGCGCCCCGCAGAAGACCCTGTTGTCCGCCCCGGATTTTCTGGATCTCAAGCAGCAGACTCGGGTGTTTGAAAGCCTGGCCGCCTACCGGTGGGAGGGGTTCGATCTGACGGGCAACGGCGAACCCCTGCGGCTCAGCGGCGCGCGGGTCACCGCTGACCTTTTCCACGTGCTGGGAATCCGCCCCCTCTGGGGCCGTCCGTTTTCCAGCGCCGCGGAAACGACTGGGGCGGACCGCATGGTATTGATCGGACATTCACTCTGGCAGAGACGGTTTGGGGCGGATACGAACCTAATAGGCAAAGCTATCGTATTAACCGACATTTTTCACGCACCGGACAGCTACACCGTGGTTGGGATCATGCCGCCCGGCTTTGACTTTCCCCAGCGAGGCAATGACAAGGCGGAGTTCTGGGTGCCCATGGCGATGGATACGGAGGACGCGAAAGATCGTGGGAACCGCTGGATGGCCCAAGTGCTGGGGCGTCTCAAGCCGGGGGTGGGGCTGGCGCAGGCGCAAGTGGAAATGACCATGCTCGCCAGCCGCCTCGCCACTGCGTATCCGGACAGCAACCAGGGCTGGAAGATCAACCTTACGAGTCTGCACGAACACACGGTCAGGAACGGCCGGTTGGCGCTGCTGGTTTTACAGGCGGCCGTGGCGTTGGTGCTGCTGATTGCGTGTGCCAACGCGGCCAATCTCCTCTTGTCCCGTTCCCTCGTCCGCGAAAAGGAAATCACGATCCGGTCCGCCCTGGGCGCCAGCCGGGCGCGCGTGGTGCGCCAGTTGCTGGTGGAGAGTTTGCTGTTAGCGCTGCTGGGTGGCCTGGTCGGGGGCCTCTTGATGTTGTGCTGCTTCAAGCTCATGGTGGCGATCGTTCCCGCGGATTTGCCCCGCGTCAGTGAGCTCCGCATGAACGGTCCCGTCTTCGGCTTTACGCTGGCCGTCTCGGTGGCCACGGGCGTGATCTTCGGGCTGGCCCCGGCGCTCCAGCTCTCCAGGCCGAACCTGAATCTTGCCCTGGCGGAGAGCAGCCAGCGCTCCTCCGGTTCTGGCCGGCAGTCGCGTCTGCAAGGACTGCTGGTGGTCACGGAGATCGCTCTGGCCACCGTGTTGCTCGCCGGAGCGGGGTTGCTGTTGCAGAGCCTGGTGCATCTGCGCCACGTGCCGCTTGGCTTCAACCCCGACCAGGTGCTGGCGCTGGGCATCCAGCTTCCCGACGGCCGCTATCCCAACCCGGCGCAGCAGGTCGCTTTCTTCGACGATGTGCTGAACCGCATCGCAACCTTGCCGGCCGTGCGGTCGGTCGGCGCGATCAGGGAGCTGCCCATTGGCGCCAACCGCTCGGTCGTGCCCCTCGAGGTGGAAGGCCAGCCGGCGCCCAAGCCGGGCGACAAAACGTGGGCGAGCCCGGTGGCGGTCAGTCAGAATTACTTCCCGACGATGGGCATCCCGCTGCTCAAGGGCCGCTGGTTTTCCGCGCAGGATCGCGAGGGCGGGCCGGAGGTGGCGATGGTCAACGAAGCGATGGCACGGCGTTTCTGGCCGGGAGAGGAGGCCCTTGGCAAACGCTTCAAGATGGCCAACTCGCCCTGGTCGTGGTTCACCGTGGTGGGCATCGTCAAAGATGCGCGGCAGGTGGGCGAGGAAACCCAACACTTGCCGGAGTTCTTCCGGCCGATGGCGCAGTTCCCCAACGCCTGGATGACCATTGTGGTGAAGACGACCGGCGATCCGCTGAAGTCAGCGGCGCTGTTGCGCAGCCAGATCTGGGCGGTGGACAAGGATCTGCCCATCCAATCCGTGCGCACGCTGGAGCAAATCCTGTCCGAGTCGGTCGCCCGCCCCCGCTTCTATGCGAGCCTGGTGACCACCTTCGCCGCCCTGGCCCTGATCCTGACGGCGGTGGGGGTTCATGGGGTAATGGCCTATGCGGTTTCCCGGCGCACCCACGAGATCGGGATTCGCATGGCCTTGGGCGCTGACCGAAGCCACGTGCTCAAGCTGGTGCTCAAAAGGGGAATGATGCTGGTCCTGGCCGGAGTGGTTCTCGGAACCGTCGGGGCCGTGGCGCTGACGCGGTACGCGACCAGCCTGCTTTATGGGGTCAAGGCAACCGATCCTTTGACCTTTGCCCTCGTGGCTCTGTTGCTGACCGCGGTGGCGCTCCTGGCCTGCCTCGGCCCGGCCCGCCGCGCGGCCCGCGTCGCTCCGATGGCGGCGCTCCGATACGAATGAGCATGAACCGTTACATCGTTACACTGTTGAATCGTTGAATGGTGAAGACGCTACGAACAACCTGGTTGAGGATCCGCTCGCTGTGGCGTCGGCCGGTGGTGAAGCGGGCAATTGACGAGGAACTGCGCTTCCACCTGGAGCAGCGCACGGCGGAGAACCTCGCCGCCGGCCTGTCGCCGGACGACGCGGCGCGCGAGGCGCGGAAGCGCTTCGGTAACCTGCAGAGCATCCGCGAGGAATGCCGGGAAACACGCGGCGCAAGTTTTGGGGAGGCGACGTGGCAGGACATTCGCTTTGGCCTGCGGATGCTGCGGAAAAATCCGGGATTCACCACCATTGCCGTGCTGACGCTGGCATTGGGGATTGGGGCCAACACCGCCATCTTCAGCGTGGTCAATGCCGTCCTGCTCAGGCCGCTGCCCTATCCCGAACCCGACCAACTGGTGCAGTTGCGCGCAGACTGGTCGGGCAAGGCCAGCACCCTAATTGGCAGCGCCACGTTCGTTGAAGTCAAAGCCCAGAGCCAGTCGCTGGCGCGCATCGCCGCCTACAGTGGCGGCGACATGACTCTCACAGGGGCCGGACCGGCGGAACGAATCGTGTCCGGCGCAGTGACGGCCGATTTTTTTCCACTGCTCGGCGTCCAGCCGGCGTTGGGACGCAACTTCACCCGGGAAGAGGACACGCCCAACGGCCCAAAGGCGGCCATTCTCGGACACGGCCTCTGGCAGAGCCGATTTGGCGGCGACGCGGACGTGCTGGGCCGGACGATCACGTTGAACGAACAAAGTTACACCGTCGTGGGCATTCTTCCTGCGCGCTTTCAATATCCCGAACCGTTTCAACTTTGGACTCCGCTGGCGCTTGGTGAAACGGGGGGAACCTTCGTGATCCATGGTGAAGGCATGATGCTTCTGAAAGCCATTGCTCGATTGAAACCCGGCGTGACGCTTGAGCAGGCGCAAACCGAGTTGCAAACAATTGCACAGCGCATTCAGCCAGGAGGACCGACGGCTACTCCGGGCCCCCGGCCGCGCGGCGGCGATGCTTTGACCCTGGTCGGTTTGCACGAGCAGGTCGTCGGCGATGTGAAGGGAGCGTTGCTCGTGTTGCTGGGCGCGGTCGCGTTTCTCCTGCTCATCGCCTGCGCGAACGTCGCCAACCTCCTGCTCGCGCGCGCGGCCGCGCGGCAACGGGAGATGGCCGTCCGCGCCGCGCTCGGGGCCGGACGGCTGCGGGTTGCCCGCCAGTTGCTCACGGAAAGCGTGCTGCTTTCCCTGGCCGGTGGCGGTTTGGGTTTGTTGGTGGCGTTCTGGGGCGTCCGGGCGCTTGGGCAATGGAGCGGCGCGAGCTTGCCGGCGATGCACGGGATTGGCATCGATGCCTGGGTGCTGGCGTTCACGCTCGGCGTGTCGGCGATCACCGGATTGGCGTTCGGACTCGCGCCGGCGGTTCAAGCATGGCGCACAGACGTCAACGCCGCGCTCAAAGAGGAGGGTCGCGGCGACACCGGCGGGCATCGCAAGTGGCTCCGGCATTCTCTGGTCGTGTCGGAAGTGGCGCTGGCGCTGGTGCTGCTCATCGGCGCCGGGTTGTTGATCAAGAGCTTTTCGCGCTTGCTCGACGTCAATCCCGGCTTCCGGACCGATGGCGTGTTGACGTTCCAAGTAACTCTGACGGGGGGGAAATCCTCGCCTCAGAAAGTCAACTTCGTCGAGCAAATCGTCGAGCGGTTGAAGGCGCTCCCCGGTGTGCAGGCCGCGGCCGCCACGGATTCCCTGCCGCTCACTGATTTTGAGCGCATAACCGCGGTGGAAATCGAGGGCCGGCCACCGATCGACTTCAGCAAGGTGAAGCCGGGCGAGGTGAGACCGGTTTCGAGGCCGACGGTCACTCTCGATTACTTCAACGCGATGGGTATTCCGGTGAGGAACGGACGGGCGTTCACTTTGCATGATGCGCGCCCCCCGGCGGGATCGGTAATCGTCAACGAGGCGTTCGTGAAACATTTCTTCCCCGGGCAAAGCGCGGTAGGCAAACGAATCCGCCTGATGGCGGGTCCTGCGGAGGCGCGCTGGCAGACGGTCGTGGGGGTCGTCAGCGATGTGCGGCAGAGCGGATTGGCGGGAGACGTCATGCCGGAGGTGTATAGCCCGGCGCTGGAAGATATGGGAGATGCGATGAGCTTCGTCATCCGCGTCACCGGCGAGCCGGCCGGTCTGATCTCTGCCGTGCGGGGAGTGGTGGCGGAGGTGGAACCGAACCAGGCGCTCCACAACGTGATGACGATGGAGCAACGGCTGGCGAACACCACGACCTCGCGGCGACTGAACACGGCCTTATTGGGCAGCTTTGCGGCGGTCGCGCTGCTGCTCGCCGTCGTGGGCATCTACGGCGTGATGTCGTATGCGGTGACGCAACGCCGGCGCGAGATCGGCGTGCGGATGGCCTTGGGCGCGCAAAGAAGCGATGTGCTGGGTCTTATCATCCACGGCGGGCTGCGGCTGACGCTGCTGGGCGTCGCGATCGGGCTCGTCGGGGCGTTTGCCCTAACGCGCTATTTGTCGAGCTTGCTCTATTCAATCAAAGCGACCGATCCGTTGACTTTTCTCGGCGTCGCGGTGGCGCTGACGGGAGTGGCCGTGCTGGCCAGTTGGCTGCCTGCGCGTCGCGCCGCGAAAGTCGATCCGATGGTGGCGCTGAGATACGAATGAAAACCAAACGTGACATCGTTGGATTGTTAAATCGTTGCAACGTTGAATCGTTGGAACGTTCGATCACGAGAGTAAAGCCATCGGGACAATGCGGGACCAGAGTAAGGCAGGCTTCCAGCCTGCCCATGCGCCGGCTTGCCGGTGCGGATTTTTCATTTGACTACACAGACTTCGGCGCGACAAGTCGCGCCGCGGGCAGGCTGGAAGCCTGCCCTACTTTGTAGCGAACCATGACCCCATTTCGAACAATCTGGATCAAGCTTCGCACCCTGTGGCAGCGGTCGGCGGTGAAGCGGGAGATTGACGAGGAACTGCGCTTCCACCTGGAGCAGCGCACTACAGAGAACATCGCCGGCGGGATGGCGCCGGAGGCCGCGGCGCGCGAGGCGCGGAAGCGCTTCGGCAACGTGCAGAGCATCCGCGAGGAATGCCGGGAAACACGTGGCGCAAGTTTTGGGGAGGCGACGTGGCAGGACATTCGCTTTGGCCTGCGGATGCTGCGGAAGAATCCCGGGTTTGCCACCGTGGCAGCGCTGACCGTCGGGCTGGGTATCGGCGCCAACGCCGCCATGTTCAGCCTGCTCAAACCGCTCTTGTTCCATCCGTTGCCGTACCCGAACCCGGGCCGGCTGGTCCGCGTTTACCGCACTTCCCCACGATCACAAACTTGGCCTCATTCCCGCGCCGACTTCCTCGATTACCACGAACAGAACCATGTCTTCAGCTCGCTCGCGGCCTACATGTGGGAAGGCTTTAACTTTGGCGTGACGGGCCAGACGCCGGAGCGCTTCACCGCTGTCCGAGTCACAGCCGACCTTTTCCCGATGCTTGGCATTCAACCTGAGCTCGGCCGTATTTTCTCCGGCGAAGACATGGAACCTGGCCGGAACCAGGTGACGGTTCTCAGCCACGGGTTCTGGAGGCGTCACTTTGCGGGTGACACGAATGTGATCGGCCGGACGTTCCGGTTCGACGACGAGCCCGTCACGGTGATCGGGGTCATGTCCGCCAGGTTTGATTTTCCGATGTTGTGGGGCGATCCCGAGGTGTGGCGGCCGTTCGTTATGACCGCCGAGGAGCGGGGCGATCGAGGGAACCGCTTTCTCAACACCATCGGCCGCCTCAAACCCGGCGTTTCGCTCGCGGAGGCACGGGCGGATATGACCGCGATGTTCGGGCGTCTGGCGCGGGATTACCCGCAGTACGACGGCGGCAGCGGTTTGCGAGTGCTGGCGCTGGCACAATCGCTCCGGTCGGAGGGTGAAGCACTGGCTCTGGGGTTTGTATTCAGCCTGACGAGCTTTGTCCTGCTGATTGCCTGCGCCAACCTGGCCAACCTTCAACTCGCGCGCACGACCCGGCGCTCGCGGGAACTGGCGGTGCGCGCCGCCCTGGGCGCCGCGCGCCAGCGGCTGATGCGTCAATTGCTGACCGAGAGTCTCCTGATTTCCTTGTTCGGCGGCGGGCTGGGCCTGTTGTTCGCCTGGTGGTGCGATGCGCTGTTCACGACGAGCCTGGAGGCCGGCCTGAGGACCGCCCTCGACTTTCACGTGGTCTTCTTCGCGCTGGCAAGTTGTGTGGTGACGACGATCATCTTCGGCGCGGGCCCCGCGTGGCTGACCGTCCGCGCCGACCTCAACCAGAAACTTAAGGACAGCGTCCGCGGCGCGACGAGCGCCCCCGGGCAACAACGGCTCCAACATGTCCTGATCATCGGCGAAGTCGCTCTGGTGCTCATGCTCCTTACCGGAGCGGGCGCCGCGGTCCGCACCCTGCAGCGATTTGTCCGGCTCAATCCTGGCTGGGATCCGGATGGATTGGTGACCGCGCAGATTTCTGTATCGAGGGCGAAGTACTCTTCCAGCGAACGGCGTCTTGCCCTTTTCCAACAAATCGAGGACCGAGCGACCGCCTTGCCCGGGGTTCAGTCGGCCTCGTTCACGACCGATATTCCCATTCTCCGGTTTTGGAATGGCGCGCCGCTACGCATCGGTGACCAGCCTCCACCCGCGCTGCGCGACATGCCGCTTGCTTCCTGTCCCACCGTCGGGGCCGCTTATTTCCAGACGCTCAGGATAGCGCTTCACGAGGGCCGCCGGTTCACCCCGGACGACAAGCTGGACCGGCCTCTCGTCGTGATCATCAACGAGAGCCTGGCCCGCGCGTATTGGCCCGGTCAAAGCCCGCTCGGGAAACGGATCAGTCTCGGCGATCCAAGCGCCCCGGAGTGGAGGGAAATTGTGGGGGTCGTGAGCGACGTGCGTTTTCCGGCGGATGGGGGCAACCCGGAGACGCCATTCCAGGTTTATCGTCCATGGGCACAGGACGACATCGCGTTGGGAGGGACGATTGTTTTGCGGATCGCGGGCGCGCCGGAATCAGTGGAGGTCGCGCTGCGGCGGGCCCTGGCCGAACTGGATCCCGATCTGCCGCTGTATTCCGTGAGCACCGTGCGCACCACCATCGATTCGATGATGCGCGGGACTTACCGTGTGGCGGGGCTGCTGGGGGCTTTTGGCGTGTTGGGTCTCCTACTCGCCGCCGTGGGCACTTACGGGGTCACCTCTTATTCGATGGCGCGGCGGACCGGCGAAATTGGCATCCGCATGGCGCTCGGCGCTCAGAAGTCGGATGTGCTCTGGTTGGTCATGCGACAGGGACTCAGGTTGGGGTTGCTCGGCGCCTTGCTCGGGATAGGTGGCGCTTTTGCGGTGTTGCGCATCCTGGTCGCCATCATCCCTGCACGATCGCCCATGCGCGACCCAGTGACGCTGTTGAGCGTGCCGGTGTCGGGTTGGATCGTGGCGCTGACGGCAGCGGCCGTGTTGATCGGTCTCACCATTTTGGCCTGTTACCTGCCGGCGCGCCGCGCGGCGAATGTGAGCCCGATGACGGCGCTGCGTTACGAATGAAAATGAACCGTTACATCGTTAAATCGTTACCTTGTTGAATCGTTGAACCATGAAAACGCCACGAACAATCTGGTCGAAGCTCCGCGCGCTGTGGCGGCGGCCGGCGGTGAAGCGGGAGATTGACGAGGAACTGCGCTTTCACCTGGAGCAGCGCACGGCGGAGAACATTGCCGCGGGCATGACGCCGGAAGCGGCGGCGCGGGAGGCACGCAAACGGTTCGGGAACCTGCAGAGTGTCCGCGAGGAATGCCGCGAGGTTCGCGGTGCGAATTTTGGTGAGACGACTTTGCAGGACATTCGCTTCGGCCTGCGGATGCTGCTCAAGAACCCCGGCTTCACGGCCGTGGCAGTCCTGACGCTGGCGCTGGGCATCGGGGCGAACCTGGCCTTGTTCACCTTGCTTGACGACCACTTTCTGCGTCCGCGACACGTACTGCGGCCGCAGGAACTGTGGGCCATCGTTCCGGCCAATGCTATCGGCGAGCCAAAGAATTTCAACTTTCCCTGGCCCTACTACGACGCCGTCCGCGAATACCAGACCGTCTTCAAGGACCTGACCAGCCTCAATAGACTCACCGCAAGACTCCAGACTTCGGAAGGGTCGGAAGCAATCATCGTGAACATGGTGTCGGCGAACTACTTTGATTTTGTTGGCACCCGCCCCTGCATAGGCCGCGGCTTCTTGCCGGAAGAAGACAAGCCCGGCTCTGATCTCGTGACCGTGATCAGCTATCGCCTTTGGCAGGAACATTTTGAAGGGATTCCGGACGTTATCGGAAAGCCTCTGAAGCTGGACGACCACGTTTTCGAAGTCATTGGTGTGGCCCCGCAGGGCTTGGTCGGAATGGGTTCTCGTGCCCCGGACTTATGGATGACCTACAGTGCGAAGGACTTGTTCTTTCAATCCCCGTCATTAAACGTGTATGGGCGACTTCGAGACGGAGTCAGCCCCTCGGCTGCGGCGGATTCACTGGCCCCCATCGTGCAAGAAGTCACGAAAACCCTGCATCCGGCGACATACACAAGCAGTCGGACCCCGCTGGATGCGAGGAATAATGCCGATTTCACGCGTGTCGCCCTGTTCCGTGCGGGCTACGGTAGCGTTAACCGCGATACCGCGTACGAATCCCGCAAGTCCCTGATCCAGGTAACCAGTCTGGCCGGATTTGGCACCATCCTGGTAATGCTCATCGCGGCGGCGAACCTTGCCAACCTGCTGCTGGCACGCGGGCTTGATCGCCGCCGCGAATTGGCGACTCGCGTCGCGCTTGGCGCCACACGCGGCCGGCTTGTCCGAGAACTTGCGCTCGAAGGCATGCTGCTCGCCATCTTGGGCAGCTTGGCCGCGTTGCTCCTGATGGACTGGTGTGGCAAGGTGGCTCCAGCCCTAATGTCCGCCGTCGTCGTCTTCTCCGACCCTCCCCTGAACTTCCATCCCGATGTGCGCGTGATCGCATTCGCATTGGGAATCACGCTGCTGATCGGGATCGGCTTCAGTCTGCCGCCGGCATTACTGGCCATGCGCTTCGATCCGTTCGTCGCCCTCAAAGATTCCAGTGCAGGTGCTGGCCATCGAGAGCGGTGGTGCTCGTTCAGAAATATCCTGGTCGTCGCGCAGGTGGCAGGATCTCTGGTACTGGTGTCCAGCGTCTTGCTTTGTTTGCGCGGGATCCGCGAGGAGCTTAACCGTGACGTCGGTTTTCGACCTGGGCCGTTGATTGTCGCCCAGGGCGATTTGGAGCAAGCCGGTTATACCACCAATACGGCGCCCGTGGCGTGCGAAACGTTGCGGAGGCGATTGTCCCTTTTGCCGGGAGTCGAGGAAGTCGGATTGATAGACGGAGCGCCGCTTGGAGGAGAGCGAGGAGGCCTCGTGACCGACAGCTTGGATGGCCACGAAGGAACCGACGTGCACTTCGGGCGTATCGAAGTGGGTCCCGGATGCTTTCATGCCCTGGGAATCCCGATGCTCGAAGGCCGCGAGGTTGCGGATGCGGATTTCACTTCCGGTCGCCATGTGGCGTTGGTGAACCAATGCTTTGTCCGCACTTTTTGGCCCGATCAAAGAGTACTGGGCAAAGTGATCGAGTTCCGCTATACCAAATACGAAGTCATCGGCATTGTCGGCGATGCGCAGCTTGAGGACATGCGCAAGACGCCAAGGGCGACCGCGTTTCTTTCGCTGGAGCCCGCCTATTTCTCGCTTCACCCAACGTTCCTCGTGCGAACACGAGGTCATCCGGAGTCCCTGATGAACTCGATTCGTGCGGAGTTGATGAGGGTCAATCCTCGGCTGCGAGAGGGACAGGTCCGCACGATGCGCGAGAGAATGCAAGATCCTTTGACTCCCCAGCGCAACGTGATGAACCTGCTCGCTGAGATTGGGGCCGTCGCGCTTGGTCTCACCGTGCTGGGGGTTTATGGGCTTATGTCTTATCTGGTTAAACAGAGGACCCACGAGATCGGCGTCCGGCTGGCCGTCGGCGCGCGACGCGCTAATGTTGTCAGGCTCATCTTGAGACGTGGGTTCCGGCTTGCGTTGGCGGGCATGATGCTGGGGCTGCCCGCAGCATTCTGTGGTGCATTTCTGCTGAGGCACCTTGTGTTCGGCGTCAGCCCACTTGACTTGATGTCTTTTGTGGTTGCAGCCGGTGCGGTGTCGGTCGCGATCCTCGTGGCCTGTTGGCTCCCGGCCCGGCGGGCCGCAAAGGTAGATCCCATGGTGGCGCTGAGGTATGAATGAACATGAACCGCTGCATCGTAAAATCGTTCAATCGTTACCTTGTTGAATTGTCAAACAGCGAAAGCAACGCGCTGGCCATCGCCGCGGCCAAGCCGCTTCAACGATTCAACGGTTTAACAATGTAACGAACCCCAAATCCATGCCAACAACCATTCCGCTCATTCAACTGGACAACCTCGAGAAGGTGTTCCTCACCGACGAAGGGCGAGACGCACACCTTGTCTGGCGTCCAACTCGAAATCGGCCACGGCGATTACGTGTCCGTTTCCGAGCGTCGGGAGCGGGTGACTCGTTCGGCCGTTGGAGGTCCTTCCTCCGACCCAAGTTGCCGTTGCAGGCGCGGGCCGGCCCAGGATGGCCGACGACTGGCGGACCTGAGGGCCTCGGATGAGCCCGCGGTACAGAGCACAGCATTTTTGTAATAAAACGAACCGCCGTCGGCTTTCTCTAATCGGACGAATGTTAAATCGTGAAATCGTTACATCGTTGAATCGTTGAACCGTGAAGACGCTACGAACAATCTGGTTGAGAATCGGCTCGCTGTGGCAGCGGCGCGAGGTGAAACGGGGAATTGACGAAGCGCTGCGCTTTCACCGGGAGCAGCGCACGGCCGAGAACACCGCCGCCGGCATGACGCCAGAAGACGCGGCACGGGAGGCGTGCAGGTGTTTCGGCAACGCGCCGGGCATTCGTGAGGAATGGCGCGCTGTCCGCGGCGCCAGCTTCGGCGAAACGACGTGGCAGGACATCCGCTTCGGCGCGCGGATGCTGCGGAAGAATCCCGGCTTCACCACGGTGGCTGTCCTGGCCCTGGGGCTGGGCATTGGCGCCAACACCGCCGTGTTCAGTTTGGTCAATGCCGTGCTCTTGCGCGCGTTGCCCGTGCATGACCCCGGTCAGTTACGGGTACTCAACTGGAGCGGTCCCTGGCCGAAGGCGTTCAGTGCCGCTGGTGATGAGACGGTGTTCATGGACCGGGCCTACTTCGGCGGGTTCTCCTACCCGTCGTATCTCGCGCTCCGCGAGCAGGCCCGCGGTGGCTACGACCTCTTCGCTTTCGCTCCGACCGACCCTGTGACGGCGGTCGCTCGCGGCGAGGCTTCCCGGGCGGCGGGGATTCTCGTTTCCGATAGTTTCTTCACCGGTTATGGCGCCAGCGTGTGGATGGGACGCGCCATCCTGCCGGAAGACGATCACTCCGGCGCACCGCCGGTGGTCGTGATCACCCATCGGTGGTGGGAACGACACTGCGGCTCGGATCCTGGGATCGTCGGGCACACGCTGGCGCTGAACCGGACGGGTTTTACCATCGTTGGCGTGTTGCCGCGCGACTTTGCCGGACCGCTGCCCGGCGACACTGCCGATTTCTACATCCCCCTGGCGTTTCAACCGTTGTTCCGCCCCGATTTTCGGTTGGCGTCGCCCGATGACTATTGGTTACAGATCATGTTGCGACTTAGCCCCGGCACTCAGGAGGGCCCGGTCCGCGTGGCGCTCGAAACCGTGTTCCGTCGCCACCAACTGGACCGCTCCGAGCCGAAGGCCGCCCCGCCCAGTCTTCTGCTGCATCCCGGAGCCCGGGGGCCATGGATCAAGCGAATGGAAATCGGCAGCCCGCTGGAGACTCTGAGGCGGATCGTTGCGCTGGTGCTGCTGATCGCTTGCGCCAATGTGGCGGGTCTGTTGCTGGCCCGCCATGCCGCCCGGCAACATGAACTGGCGGTGCGCGCGGCCTTGGGCGCAGGCCGCGGGCGCCTCGCGCGGCAGGTGCTCGCCGAGTGCCTGCTGCTGGCGCTGGCCAGCGCCGGCCTTGGTCTGCTCCTGGCCTGGTGGGGCAAGGCGCTCTTGGTCACCCTGCTGCCGGCCTTCGCGGATTACGATCATTTCGATTTTCGCATGGATTCGCGAGTGCTGGGCTTCACGCTCATGGCCACGGCAGCCACGGTGCTGCTGGTTGGGGCGATCCCGGCGTTCTTTGCTTCCCGGGCCCGGCCGGCCGCCGGGCTGCAGAATCCCCGCATTCTCGGCGCGCCGCGTTTGCGCCTGGGCAAGCTGCTCGTGATCGCCCAGGTCGCCATCTCGGTGGTGTTGCTGGCCGGGGCGGGATTGATGGTTCGAACTTTGGTGAACCTGAGTCACATTCAATTGGGCTTCGACGCGGACCGTCTGTTGGTGGCCCGACTCAACGCTGCGCAAGGCGGTCATCCGGAGTCGCAACTGGCGGTGTTCTACGAGCGCGTCGGCGAAGCGATGGCTGCGCTGCCCGGCGTGCAGTCCGTGGCGTTTTCGGACCAAAGTCACGTGGGCGCCGGATTCGGGACGGGATACGGGATCCGAATCCCCGGACGCGAGGGCAAACCGCTCGGTACCAGCGGCATGATCGTGAGCGATACGTTCCTGGCGACCATGCGGATCCCCTTATTGCTGGGGCGTGGGTTCAGCAGCGCCGACGCGCCTGCCGCCGGACGCGTCGCCGTCGTCAACCAGGCCTTCGCCGACAAAATGTTCCCGGGCCAGTCTCCGCTGGGGGAAACGTTCAAGCTCGGCCAGGAAGAGCATCAAATCATCGGCGTGTGCGGCAACGCGCGGCTCTACGATTTCCGCGCGGAGATGACGCCCATCGCCTACTTGTCGTACCGCCAGCGGCCGGCGCCCGAGGCTTGGTTTGCCATCCGCACCGCATTGCCGCCGTCGGCGCTGGGAGCCGCGGTGCGTCGAGTGGTGACCGACCTCGACCGCAACTTGGTCGTCACGGGCTTGACCACGCAACGGGAACTGGCTGGTCGCCAGGTGGCGCATGAGCGGCTGTTCGCTTCGCTGGGCGGTGGCCTGGCCCTGCTGGCGGTGGTGATCGCGTGCCTGGGCCTCTATGGGCTGATGACCTATAACGTGGCGCGGCGGACCGGCGAGATCGGCATCCGCATGGCGCTGGGCGCGCGGCCGGCCGATGCCGCGCGATGGGTTCTGCGCGAGGCCGCGCTGCTGGGCGGGACCGGGGCCCTGCTGGGCGTGGTGGCCGCACTGGGCGCTGTGCGAGTGATCCAATTTTACCTCTACGGTGTGGCGCCGCACGATCCCCTCACCCTGGCGGTGGCCGTGGTGGTGCTGGTGCTGGTGGCCTTGCTGGCTGCGTTCCTCCCGGCCCGGCGCGCGGCGAAGGTGGATCCCATGGTGGCGCTGAGATACGAATGAGCATGAACTTTTGCATCGTTACATCATTAAATTGTTGAATCGTTGAACGGTGAAGACGCCACGAACAATCTGGTTGAGGATCCGCTCGCTGTGGCGGCGGCCGGCGGTGAAGCAGGAGATTGACGAGGAACTGCGCTTCCATTGGGAGCAGCGCACGGCGGAGAACCTCGCCGCCGGCATGGCGCCGGAGGACGCGGCGCGGGCGGCCCGCAAACGCTTCGGCAACGTACCGGGCATCCGCGAGACGTGCCGGGACACTCGCGGAGTGAGTTTGGGTGAAGCGACTCTCCAAGATGGCCGGTTCGGCCTGCGGATGCTGCGGAAGAATCCTGGTTTCACCGCCGTGGTGGTGTTCACTCTGGCGCTAGGTATCGGCGCCGGCACGGCGATCTTCTCGCTCGCGAACGCCATCTTGCTCCGTTCGCTGCCCGTGCCCAGTCCGCACGAACTGCGCATCATCGGATGGTCCGGTGCCGATCTCAACATCGCCTACAGCGGGAGGGGTGACGGCGACATGCCCGCCCACTATGCCGGCTATTCCGTTTCCGTTCCGTTGGCTCGCGCTCTCCGCGAACAATGCGCCGCCCAGGCTGATGTTTTCGGCTATTCCGAGATCGTCCTCACCGCCCGGGCGCGGCACGAGGCAGCCAGGGCCTTGGGCATGATGGTTTCGGACAACTTTTTCTCCGGACTCGGTGTGCCTCCGCTGATCGGCCGGCGGCTGGGCGCTGAGGATGAACGGGCTGGAGCTGCGCCGTCCGTCGTCATCTCTTATCGGTGGTGGGAGCGGCAGTTTGATCTCGATCCCGGCGTGCTCGGCCGACCGGTCACGCTCAGCGGTTTCACCTTCACAGTCGTCGGCGTGCTGCCCCGTGGGTTTTCCGGGGTGATTTCGGACAGCGAAGTGGAGTTCTACGTACCCATGTCGTTCCAGCGGCAACTCGCGCCGGACGACCCACACGCTTCGCCCAATCCCTGGATTGTGGACCTGATGGCGCGTTTGAAGCCGGGGGTGAGCGATGGTCAATTGCAAGCCGCTTTGAACGTCGCCTTCGTGCGCGAGACGGAAGGCTTGATGAAACAAGCCAAGGTCTTGCTGACTGATGGCCGCGCCGGTCCAGAGAAGGACCCAGCAGGCTATCGGGGTCCGCTGATGCTGCTCCTCGGGATGGTTGGTCTGGTCCTGCTCGTGGCGTGCGCCAATCTCGCCGGCTTGTCGCTCGCGCGTGGCGCCGTTCGCCAACACGAGTTTGCGGTGCGCGCCGCCCTTGGCGCCGGTCGCTGGCGGCTCATTCGCCAATCGCTGACGGAGAGTGTGCTGGTCGCGCTTCTGGGCGGTGGACTGGGCCTGGTGGTCGCGCTTTGGGGCAAGACGGCCATCTCCCGGCTGCTGGCCGGCTCACCGGAGGGACTGCATTACGACATCGCTTTCGATCTCAGAGTGCTGGGTTTCAGCGTGGCCGTGGCTCTGCTCACCGCAGCGCTTTCCGGCTTGTTGCCAGCGCTGCAGGCCGCGCGCGTGGATCCGCGGGCCGGGCTCAAGGACCGGGCCACGCTCGGAGCGCCCCCCCTTCGTGCCGGCCGATTGCTCGTCGCGGCGCAAATCGCCCTGTCGCTGCTCCTGGTTGCCGGCGCGGGACTTTACGTCCGGACGCTGGTCAACCTCATGCACATCAATCCCGGCTTCGTTATGGAAAACCTGTTGCAGCTCCCACTTAGCCCCGAGGACGCGGGCAAGGAACCACGTCCCCCTGCGTTCTTTGACCGCGTCCTCCAGTCGCTGGCCACGATCCCGGGTGTGCGGTCGGTGGCTCTCTTCGACACGGTGCTGCTGAGCGGCGGTTGGGAGCACTTTGGCTTCGCCATGCCGGGGCGTGCCTCTGAACAGGTGAACCTATCCATCGTGAGTGAAGGATTCTTCGGAACGATGGGCATTCCGTTGGCGTTGGGACGTGATCTGCGACCGAGCGACGGCGACGGGGCGGCCAAGGTGGTCGTGGTGAACGAGGCGTTTGTTCGCAAGTACTTCCCCGACAGAAACCCCATCGATTTCACGATCACGGAGACGGGTAGTCGCACCGATTGGCAGATCGTCGGCGTGTGCCGGGATGCCCGTTACGAGGGCCTCAAGACTGAGCCGCAGCCGACGGCGTTCTTCTCATTCCGACAGCATCCGCTTCAGTTTGGTGCTGTCTTCTACTTGCGCACGGCCGTGCCGCCACTGGCTTTGGCCCCGGCCGCGCGCCAGGCAGTGGCCGCGGTGGATCCCAATATCCCATTGAACCGCTGCAGTACCGGGGTGGGGGTACGGAACAGACGCATCCAGCGGGAACGCATGTTCGTCACGCTGTGCGGTTCGCTGGCCGCGCTGGCCGTGCTGCTTTCGTGCATTGGCCTCTATGGGCTGATGGCCTACCACGTCGCCCGGCGCACCGGCGAGATCGGCATCCGCCTGGCGCTCGGTGCGACGCGCCGGCAAATCGCCGGACCGATCCTGCGCGAAGCCTTGACGCTCGCCGGCATCGGTTTGGTGATTGGCTTGCCGTTAACCCTCGCGCTGACACGTCTCATCCGCAGCAATCTCTACGGCGTGGCGCCTTCCGATCCAGTCACGCTTGGTGGCGCCGTTGTCCTGCTGCTCATGGTGGCAGTCATCGCCGCCTGGCTCCCCGCCCGGCGAGCCGCAAAGGTTGATCCCTTGGTGGCGCTGAGGTACGAATGAAAATGAACCTCTACATCGTTCAATCGTTCAATCGTTACATTGTTGAATTGTCAAACAGCGAAAGCAACCCGCCGAACCTCACGTCGGCCAGGCCGGTTCAACGGTTCAACGGTTTTCAACAATGTAACGAACCCTAAATCTATGCAAACTACCATTCCATTGATCCAACTCGACAACCTCGAGAAGGTGTTCCTCACCGACGAAGTCGAGACGCACGCCCTGTCCGGCGTCCGACTCGAAATCTGTCACGGCGATTACGTGTCCATTTCCGGGCCGTCGGGCTGCGGCAAGTCCACGCTGCTCGCCATCATCGGCCTGCTCGATTCCCCCACCAGCGGCACCTACCGCCTGCGGGGCGAGCCGGTCGAGCACCTCGGCCACGCCCAGCGGGCGCGCGTGCGCAACCGCGAGATCGGGTTCATTTTCCAGAGCTTCAATCTCATCGGTGATTTGACGGTATGGGAGAACGTCGAATTGCCGCTGACCTACCGTGGCTTGACGAAGGCCGAGCGCCGGGAACGGGTGGACGAGGCGCTGGCGAAAGTTGGCATGACACAACGGGCGAAACATTATCCGGCCCAGCTTTCCGGCGGCCAGCAACAGCGCGTGGCCGTGGCGCGCGCACTTGGTGGCCGGCCTTCGATTCTGCTCGCCGACGAACCGACGGGGAATCTCGACTCGAAGAACGGCGACGCGGTGATGGCGTTGTTGCGGGAGTTGCACGCCGAAGGGGCGACCATTTGTCTGGTGACGCACGATCCGCGCTACTCGCGGGATGCGCAGAAGACCATTCACTTGTTCGACGGGCAGATTGTGGAGGGGGAGGCGGCATGAGAATGACGAATGTCGAATGTCGAATGTCGAATGTTGAAGAAAGTCCGGCGCCCGAAACGGTTTCGCGTTTCGGAATTCGGATTGGTTTCGGACTTCGACCCTCGGATTTCGGACTGGGCAGACTGAGGCTCACGCCGACTGCTACCTAAAGGAATGACCATGGACGTGGCTGTTTCACCCACCTTGCGCCGGCGACGCCGGGTTCGGCGCTGGCTCATTCTCGCCGCGGGCGGCATCACGCTGGCACTGATCACGTTCGGTTTGTCGCGGCTGCGGCCGGCCGCGCCGGGTGTCGAGAAGGCCTCGCTTTACCTGGGCACGGTGGAACGCGGCGAGATGCTCCGCCAGGTGCGGGGCAATGGCGTGCTCGTGCCGGAAGACATCCGCTGGATTCCGACGATCAACGCCGGCCGCGTCGAGCGGATTAAGGTGCTGCCCGGAGCGCGGGTGGAAGCCGACACCGTGCTGGTGGAGTTGAGCAACCCGGACGTGGATCAAGCCGCGTTCGACGCCGAGTGGCAGCTCAAGGGCGCGGAGGCCGACCTGGCCAACACGCGCGTCCAAATGGCATCGCAGCGGCTGACCCAGGAAGCCACCGTGGCCGGCGCCATGGCCAATTACCGAGACGCAAAACAGGATTTTGGGGCAAATGAAGCCCTGGCCCAAAGCGGTCTGGTCGCGGCGCTCACGCTGAAACAATCGCAGAACAAGGCCGAGGATCTGGCCAAACTCCTGGCCATCGAACAGGAACGCCTGCAAATCAGCGGCGACGCCGCCAAGGCCCAAATCGCCGTGCAGGAGGCCAAGGTGGCGCAACTGCGCGCGCAAGGCGATTTGAAGCGCCGCCAGGTTGAGGCGCTGAAAATCCGCGCCGGCGTGGACGGCGTGCTGCAACGGCTCGGCGACCCGACCAACCCGCTCCAGATCGGCCAGCAACTCGCCGTGGGCGCCCTCGTCGCGCGGGTGGCCAACCCGACCAGGCTGAAGGCCGCCGTCAAGATCGCGGAAACGCAGGCCAAGGACGTTCAACTCGATCAGAAGGCCGAGATTGACACGCGCAACGGCGTCATTCCGGGCCATGTGGTCCGTATTGATCCCGCCGTGGAAAATGGCACGGTCACAGTGGACATCGCCCTCGATGCGCCGCTGCCGAAAGGCGCCCGGCCGGATCTGAGCGTGGACGGCACCATCACCCTGGAACGACTGGAAAATGTGCGGCACGTCGGCCGGCCTGTAAACGGCCAGGCCGAGAGCGAGGCCAGCCTGTTCAAGCTCGTTAACAACGGCAGGGAAGCGGTCCGCGTGCCGGTCAAACTGGGGCGCAGTTCAGTGACCGCCATCGAAATCGTGGCCGGGCTGGAGGTCGGGGACCAGGTGATCCTGTCGGACATGTCCCAATGGGACGCCGCCGCGCGAGTGCGGCTGCAGTAAGCCGGCCGCGTTTCAGTTTCGGTGACCTCAGCCGGGCAAGCCTGCCGGTCCGTGTGATTTGCCCGCCTCAGTAATTCAGATAAGGACCAAGCCAGCGCTCCGCCTCCGCGAACGTGATGCCCTTGCGTCGCGCGTAGTCCGCCACCTGGTCGCGTCCGAGCTTGCCGACGGCAAAGTACTTCGACTCCGGATGCGCGAAATAAAGGCCGCTCACGCTGCTGCCCGGCCACATGGCGAAATTCTCCGTCAGCTTCATCCCGGTGTTTTTCTCGACGTCCAGCAGCCGCCACAGCGTGGCCTTCTCGGTGTGGTCGGGGCAGGCCGGGTAGCCCGCCGCGGGCCGGATGCCGCGGTATTCTTCGGCGATGAGGTCTTCGACCCTCAGTTGCTCGGCCTTCCCGTAGCCCCATTCCCGGCGGACACGCTGGTGCAGGCATTCCGCAAACGCCTCCGCGAGGCGATCCGCCAGCGCCTCGGCCATGATGGCGTTGTAATCGTCGTGGTCCGCCTTGAATCGCGCGACGAGTTCCGCCAGGCCATGCCCCGCGGTGACGGCAAAGGCGCCAAGGAAGTCCGAGGTGCGAGGTGCGGGGGGTGAAGTGATGGCTTTCGGCGCGATGAAATCGGCCAGGCACCAGTTGGGCGCACCGTCGTTCTTGACCATCTGCTGACGGAGAAAATGGAAAGTGGCCAACGGCGGCGCACCGGCGGGACCAGCCAGTACCTCGACATCGTCGCCAGCCCGGCGGGCGGCGAAGAAGGCATAGACGCCGCGCGGCCGGAGCAGTCGCTGGGTGACGATCTCCTCGAGCAACCGCTGGGCGTCGGCGAACAGCTTGCGCGCCTCCTCGCCGCGTTCCGGGTGGTCGAGAATGGCGGGATACCGGCCGCGCAACTCCCAGGTGTGGAAGAACGGCGACCAGTCAATGAACGGCACGAGGTCCGTCAGGCTGACGGGGAGTGCGGGCGTGCTCGCATCCGAATCCAGGACCCGCACGCCGAGGAACTCCGGCTGCGCGAGGTCGTCGAACTGGAGCTTCGGCACGCGGGCCCGGGCCTCCTCCAGCGACAGCAACGGCGCGACCGGCGCGGCATGTTGCGTCCGGAGCCGGCCGTACTCGGCGCGGACCTGCTCGACGAAACCGGCCTTGTTCGCCGCGCTGAGCAGGTTGCTCACGGCGGGCACGGCACGACTGGCATCCAGAACGTGGATGACCGGATGCCGGCAGGCCGGCGCGATCTTCACGGCGGTGTGGGCCTTGCTGGTCGTCGCCCCGCCGATGAGCAGCGGCGTCGTGAACCCTTCGCGCTCCATCTCGCGGGCGACATGGACCATTTCGTCGAGCGACGGAGTGATCAGGCCGCTGAGGCCGATGATGTCCACGTGTTGCTCGCGGGCCGTCTGGAGGATTTTTTCGCACGGCACCATGACGCCGAGGTCAATCACCTCGTAGTTGTTGCAGCCGAGCACGACGCCCACGATGTTCTTGCCGATGTCGTGGACGTCGCCCTTGACGGTGGCCAGCAGCACGCGGCCCTGGTTTTCGACCACGCCCCCGGCGGCGCGGATGGCGGCCTTCTCCGCCTCCATGAACGGCGTCAGGTAGGCGACCGCCTTCTTCATCACCCGCGCCGATTTGACGACCTGCGGCAGGAACATCTTGCCGGCGCCGAAAAGGTCGCCGACGACGTTCATGCCGGCCATTAGCGGGCCTTCAATGACCGCCAGCGGTGAGCCGTATTGGTGGTGCGCCTCCGCGGTGTCGGCGTCAATGAAATCAACGATGCCCTTGACCAGGGCGTGGCGGAGGCGTTCCTCGACGGAACCCTGGCGCCAGGCGGCTTCGGTCCGCGTTTCGTCGGCCGCGCCGGTGGCCTGCCGCTTCAAGGCCTCGCCCAAGGCGACCAGCCGTTCGGTGGCGTCGGGGCGGCGATTGAGCAGGACGTCCTCGACGTGCTCCAGCAGGTCGGGCGGGATTTGCTCGTAAACCGCCAACATCCCGGCGTTGACGATGCCCATGTCCAGCCCGGCTTTGATCGCGTGGAAGAGGAACGCGCTGTGCATCGCCTCGCGCACGCGGTTGTTGCCGCGGAAGCTGAAGGAGACGTTCGAGATGCCGCCGCTCACCTTCGCGTGCGGCAGGTTCTCCTTGATCCAGCGCGTGGCGCGGATGAAATCCAGGGCGTAGTTCGCGTGCTGTTCGATGCCGGTGCCGACGGTCAGCACGTTCGGATCGAAAATGATGTCCTCCGGCGGGAACCCGAGTTGCCGGGTGAGCAGTTCGTAGCAGCGACGGCAGACCTCCGTCTTGCGCTCGAACGTGTCCGCCTGGCCGCGCTCGTCGAAGGCCATCACCACGACCGCGGCGCCGTAACGACGGACAAGGCGCGCCTGCTGCAGGAATTTGGCCTCGCCTTCCTTGAGGGAGATCGAGTTCACGACGCCCTTGCCTTGGAGGCATTTCAAACCCGCTTCGATGACCTCCCATTTCGACGAATCAATCATCACGGGCACTCGCGCGATCTCGGGTTCGGCGGCAATGAGGTTCACGAAATGGGTCATCGCCGCCACGCCGTCCAGCATCCCCTCGTCCATGTTGACGTCGAGGATTTGGGCGCCGCTTTCGACCTGCTGGCGGGCGACGGCGACGGCCTCCTCGAACTGGCCGGCGAGGATGAGCTTGGCGAACTTGGGCGAGCCGGTGACGTTGGTGCGCTCGCCGATGTTCACGAAGTTCGTGTCCGGCCGGATGGTGACCGCCTCGAGACCGCTGAGGTGCAGCAGGTGGTCGCCTGCGGGCGGCACGCGCGGCGGCAGGCCGCGAACGGCCTCGGCGAGCCGCCGGATGTGGTCCGGCGTGGTGCCGCAGCAGCCACCGACGATGTTCAGCCAGCCCAGTTCCGCCCATTCGCGCAATTGCGGGGCGAACGATTCCGGCGTCTCGGGGAACCCGGTGGGCAACATCGGATTGGGCAGGCCGGCGTTCGGGTAGGCGCTGACGAAGAGGTCCGCCGTCTCCGCGAGATCGGCAATGAACTCGCGCATTTCGCGCGGGCCGAGGGCGCAGTTGATGCCAATGCTCAAAAGCTGGTGGTTCCGCACCGAGTGCCAGTACGCCTCCACCGTCTGGCCCGACAGGGTGCGCCCGCTCTTGTCCGTGATGGTGAAGGACAGCATCACCGGCACGCGACGACCGGTCTCCGCGAAGAGTTGATCGAGGGCGAAGAGGGCGGCCTTGGAGTTGAGCGAATCGAACACGGTTTCGATCAGCAGCAGGTCCACGCCGCCGTCGAGCAGGGCCCGGGCTTGTTCGTCATAGGCGCGCACGAGATCGTCGAACGTGACCGCCCGGAAGGCGGGGTTGTTGACCTCGGGCGATAGCGACGCGGTCTTGCTGGTCGGCCCGAGGGCGCCCGCGACCCAGCAAATGCGGCCGGGCGTGCGGGCCATGACGTCGGCGGCGGCGCGGCGGGCACAGGCGGCGGCGGCCAGGTTGAGTTCGCGCACCAGTCCTTGCAGCCCGTAGTCGGCCAGGGAGAGCGCCTGGGCGTTGAAGGTGTTGGTTTCGATGATGTCGGCGCCGGCTTCGAGATACTGGCGGTGGATGTCCTCGATGATCCGCGGCCGGGTGAGGCTGAGCAGGTCGTGGTTGCCCTTGAGTTCGCGCGGCCAGGCGCGGAAGCGGTCGCCGCGGAAGGCAGCCTCATCGAGGCGGTGTTCCTGGATGACGGTGCCCATGGCGCCGTCGAGGATGACGATGCGCTCGCGGAGCAACCGCCCAAGGGCGTCCGAACGTGAAACAGCAGTCTGGTCTGGCATAACGCGCGGTGCCGCGGCGGGCACCGAAAGCGGCAAACTACCGGCGGGACACGTGGTTTGCAAGCAATAAATCAACGAATCTTGATATGACGATGCGTACTTTTCCTTCGCCACTGGAAGTTGACCCCGGTCACAAGGCCCTCCCCGGCCCGCAACTGTTGCGGGGGTGAGGAGCGCGGGCGGCTCGCCGGCTGTTCGCTGCGCCCTCGCGGCGAACTCCCTTCGTGACCTCACGTGGTAGCTCGTGGACCGCCGGGCCGCGACAGACTCCGCCATCATCATTCCACACTCCCTCTCCGCCCCGGGGAGAGGGCCGGGGTGAGGTGTCTGCCAATCCGAAATCCACAATCCGCAATCGGTAGCGCCTCGTCTCCCGCTTTCCGCTTTCCCCGTTCCGAAACGTGTCACATAACTTATACTCATCATCAGCGATTTGTTCATCCATCCTTGCTAAAATCAGTCTTGACGGAAAGGCTTATTCCGATCAAACACAGCTTCATTCTCATGGAATGCGGAACCGCGTGCCCGAATCCAGAGAAGGACCGCTTACTTCCCGTCCGCATCGCCTTGTCTTGCGTCAGTGCCCTCGCTGGCGTTGTCAGGCCAGTGCCTTGACCTGCCCGCCGGCTGCCATGACGGAATTCCAAACGCTCATCACGAAGCCTTGGGTGGATATCACAGTGATTTGTTCTGCAATGACTTACGCTGTTCCGGTAGGGCTGAGCTGCGGCTCGGCCCAAATATGGGGACACAACTAAAGACCTCCATGAAAACCAAGATGTTCAGCAACCTGACTGCCGGAGCGCGTCCGGCCGCGAGCGAACGCAGCGAACACAGAAGAGAAGGCGACCGGCTGCTGCGCGCGCCGTGTGCTGCTCTCGGCCCAAGGCCTTGCGCAGCGGGAGGATTCTTCGGGGGCACGGACATTCTTACCCGCCCGGCTGGGGAGTTTGCAGCGAAGCGGACGAGAATCCCTGCCTGTGCTGGCACTTCGCTGCTTCTACTACTGTTTGTGGCGACGGTATTCGCCGCACCCGTGACTGAGCAGCAGGCGCGCAAGGCAGCCGAAACCTTCATCCTGGCCCGGTATGCGTCAGCCGGCCCGGCACTCGCCCAGACTCAAGCACAGACTCGTCGCTCGGCGAAGTCAGTCCGGGAGACCGTCCCTTTGCGGGAAGACGGCACGGCGCTCGGGTACGTGGCGGCCCTGGCCCCGTCCGGCTTTGTTCTTTTGCGCGCGGATGACCAAGCCCCTCCTGTCAAGCTCCACAGCGAAAACGGCTCCTTCAGGAACCTGCCGCCCGCCTTCCTGAAAGTCATCAAGCTGGAGCTCGCCGAGGAACTGGCGGCCTTGGAGGCGTTGAGACGCCAGCAACGGGCGGCAGACCCACGATTTCCCAAACAATGGTCCGTGCTGCTCGGTACCACTGGCGACCCTCTTCCGTCCGATCCGTCCCCGCCGAGTTCTGGCCCCGGCGTGTACTTGCTGACGACGCTCTGGGATCAAGGCGACCCCGACAACTACTACTGCCCTGCGGCCGTTGGAGGGCCGGGCGGTCGCGCGCCCGCTGGTTGCGCTGCCATCGCCCTGGCCCAGATCCTTCGCTACCACACGCTGCCCACCTGCTTGGCTGCCAACCACACGTACCAGGATATCTGGGGTGCCTGCGTCGGCACGCACTCCATGAGTGATGCCGGAATGGGTGCCTACGACTGGGCGGACATGCCGGACTTGGTGACGCCCGACAGTTGGGGCGCCGAAATCAGCGCCGTCGGACAGTTGGTTTACCATTGCGCCGTCGGCTTCGAGTCCGACTTCGAGGCCGGCGGCACTTCTGCCGACCCGTCCGCCGCGCCCAACGCACTGCGTGCTTTCTTCGGTTACACGGCCGGGGATCTCGAGTGGAAGTCAGGCTATCCCAGCGCGCAATGGTACAACAAGGTTGTCGCTGACATCGATGCCGATCTCCCCATCTTCTACGCCATGTGGGAAACCGGACTTACGCATGGGCACTCTTGCGTCTGCGACGGCTACCAAAACGGGAATGAAATCCACCTGAACCTCGGATGGTCCGGCGCCGGCAATGCCTGGTACAACCTCGACACCGTCGCCGCCGGCGGATTCAACTGGACAGAGCATGGGGCCGTCTTCGGCATCGCGCCGCCGGCGTTGCCCGTCATCACAACCCAGCCACAGAGTCTCACCGTTGGCGTCGGGAGCACGGCGACCTTCCAGGTGACAGCCAGCGGGACGCCACCGCTCAGCTACCAGTGGCAGATGGACGGCGGCGAATTGCCCGGAGCGACTGGTTCGACGCTCACGCTTACAAACGTGCAACTGGATCAGGCTGCCAACTACGCCGTCGTCGTCACCGGTGTTGGCGGGAGCGTGACCAGCAGCCCGGCAACGCTCACCGTTCTTTCGGATGCTGGGCCTGCCATCCAATGGCAAGCATCGTTCGGGGGCTCTGATTATGATGAGCTTAACAGCCTCCAGCAGACGAGCGACGGCGGGTACATCTTGGGCGGTTCATCCCGGTCAGGCGTTTCGGGCAACAAGACCAGCCCCAATTACGGATGGGATGACTTTTGGGTGGTGAAGCTGGATGCCAACGGGAACAAACAATGGGACCGGTCGTTCGGAGGTTCCAGTACTGATGAGCTTTACAGCCTCAGCCAAACAAGCGATGGTGGGTACATCTTGGGCGGTACATCCTTGTCAGGCGTTTCGGGCAATAAGACCAGCCCTAATTACGGCAACGATGACTTTTGGGTGGTGAAGCTGGATGCCAACGGAAACGAACAATGGGACCGGTCATTCGGGGGCTTCGATGACGATGATCTTCGCAGCCTCAGCCAAACAAGCGATGGTGGGTACATCTTGGGCGGTACATCCTCGTCAGGCGTTTCGGGCAACAAGACCAGCCCCTACTACGGCAACTCTGACTTTTGGGTGGTAAAACTGGATCCCAGCGGGAACAAGCAATGGGACCGGTCGTTCGGAGGCGAGCGTGACGCTGTGCTTTACAGCCTCAGCCAAACAAGCGACGACGGGTACATCTTGGGCGGTGAATCCGAGTCAGGCGTTTGGCGCAACAAGACCAGCCCCTACTACGGCAACTCTGACTTTTGGGTGGTGAAGCTGGATGCCAACGGAAACAAACAATGGGACCGGTCGTTCGGAGGCACCGATGAGGATGACCTCTACGGCCTCAGCCAAACAAGCGACGGCGGGTTCATCTTGGGCGGTGAATCCTGGTCAGGCGTTTCGGGCAACAAGACCAGCCCCAATTACGGATGGGCTGACTTCTGGGTTGTAAAACTAGATCCCAGCGGGAACAAGCAATGGGATAGGTCGTTCGGAGGCTTCAGTACTGATGGGCTTTACAGCCTCAGCCAAACAAGCGACGGTGGGTACATCTTAGGCGGCGATTCCATGTCGGGCGTTTCGGGCAACAAAACCAGCCCCAATTACGGATGGGATAACTTTTGGGTGGTGAAGCTGGATGCCAACGGGAACAAACAGTGGGATAAGTCATTTGGCGGCAGTGATGCGGATGGGCTATACAGTCTTCAGCAGACGAGCGATGGCGGGTACATATTGGGCGGCACGTCCTATTCTGGTGTTTCGGGCAACAAGACCAGCCCCAATTACGGCAAGAACGACTTCTGGGTGGTCAAACTCGGGCCGGAAGGCGTGGGGGCCCCGACGATCGCGACGCAACCCCAGAGCTGGATGGCGCCGCTGGGTAGCAGTGCCACTTTCACCGTGACGGCCGCCGGGGATCCGCCCCTGACTTACCACTGGCGATTCAATGGCAGCGCCTTAAGCGACGGCACCTGGATCAGCGGAGCCACCTCCCCCTCGCTCACCATCCTCGATATCCAACCTCAGGATCAAGGCCTGTACACTGTGGTGGTGGAGAATCCCGTCGGTGCCGTGGTCAGCACCCCTCCCGCGCGACTCACCGTCACCGTGCCGCCAGAAATCACCAGCCAGCCAGGCCCAGTGACCACCAACCAGGGTGCCACAGTCTCTTTTCGCGTGGTAGCTGCCGGCCAGCCGCCGCTCGGCTATCGCTGGCGGTGCAATGACATTCCCTTGGCGGACGGCGGCCGAGTCAGCGGCGCAACTTCAGCCTGCCTCTGGATCTCCAGCATCCAGCCCAGCGACGAAGGGAGTTACAACGTCGTGGTCAGCAATGCCGCCGGGGCGGTCGTGAGCGCGCCCGCCGGCCTGACGGTCGTTGTGCCACCCGCCATCACGCAATCCCCCACCAATCAGACAGTGCCGACCGGTGGGAACGTGACCCTGACTGTGACCGCCGCCGGCACCGCACCGCTGAGCTATCAGTGGCAGAAGGATGAGGTCGTGTTATCCGACGGCGGACGGATTAGCGGGGCGGCCTCAGCGCAGTTGGCCATTTCCAACGTGCAGGCAGCGGACACGGGGAGTTATGTGGTCGTCGTGACCAATGCTGCCGGTGCTGTGACGAGCACGCCGCCCGCGGTCTTGACGGTGCGCGTGTCACCTTCGATCACCTGGCCGACGCCAGCCGACATCACGTACGGGACACCATTGAGTTCTGTGCAATTGAACGCGACGGCAACTGTCTCTGGAACCAGTGTTCCCGGAACATTTGCCTATTCTCCTGCTGCTCTAACAATGCTGGGCGCAGGGAATGCCCAAACTCTTTTTGTGACGTTTACGCCGACGGATACCACGCACTATCTGCCAGCGACGGCGTTGGTGAGTATAAACGTGTTGAAGGCCCCGCTGACGGTGACGGCCGGCAACGTCAGCCGGACTTACGGCAACGCCAACCTGCCCTTCAGCGCGACGATCACCGGGTTTGTCAACGGCGACACGGTGGCGGTGGTGAGTGGATCGGCCAGTCTGAATACGGCTGCCACGGCCATGAGTCCGATCGGCCCGTATCCGATTGTGCCAACGCTGGGGACGCTCACCGCGGCCAATTACACCTTCGCGAGTTTCGTGGACGGGACACTGACGGTGGCGCCGTCGGCCCTCACGATCCGAGCCAATGACCGGAGCAAAACCTACGGACAATCTGTGACCTTCGTCGGAACGGAATTCACAACCAACGGCCTGTTGGGCAGTGACACTGTGACGAACGTGGCGCTTACCAGTGCAGGCGCGGCGGCAGCAGCCACCGCAGCCGGTTCGCCATATAGCATTGTCCCCAGCAGTGCGACCGGCACTGGCCTGGGCAATTACGCCATCAACTACCAGAGCGCGGCGCTAGCGGTCAGCCCTGCGGCACTGACGCTCACGGCCAATGGACGGAGCAAGACCTACGGCCAATCGGTGACTTTCGCCGGGACCGAGTTCACGACCGCCGGCTTGCAGAACTCCGAGACGGTGGGGACGGTGACCTTGACCAGCAGCGGCGCCGGGCCAACGGCGACGGTGGCGGGTTCGCCTTACAGCATCGTGCCCAGCGCGGCGACTGGCGGGACGTTCAACCCAGCCAATTACACGATCAGCTATCAGCTGGGAGCGATGACGGTGGGGGCGGCCTCGCTCACGATCACAGCCAACAACCGGAGCAAGACCTACGGACAGACGGTGACTTTCGCCGGGACAGAGTTCACGACCGCCGGTTTGCAGAACTCCGAAACGGTGGGGACGGTGACCTTGACCAGCAGCGGCGCTGGGCCAACGGCGACGGTGGCGGGTTCGCCTTACAGCATCGTGCCCAGCGCGGCTAGCGGCGGGACCTTCAATCCGGCCAACTACACGCTCACCTACCAAAACGGGACACTGACGGTGACGCGGGCGGCGCTGACCATCATGGCCAGCAGCCGGAGCAAGACCTACGGACAGACGGTGACTTTCGCCGGCACCGAGTTCACGACCTCCGGATTGCAGAGCGGAGAGACGGTGGGGTCGGTGACCTTGACCAGCAGCGGCGCCGGGCCAACGGTGACGGTGGCGGGTTCGCCTTACAGCATCGTGCCCAGCGCGGCCAGCGGCGGGACGTTCAACCCGGCCAACTACACGATCAGTTATCAAAACGGAGCGTTGACGGTGACGACGGCGGTTTTGACGGTGACGGCGGACTCGAAGTCGCGAGGTTACGGAGCGGCCAATCCGGCGCTGACCTACACGATCACCGGTTACCAGAACGGGGAGAATGCCACCACTGCGGGCGTGACAGGGGCTCCTACGCTGTCCACGACGGCGACGGCGATTAGTTCGGTCGCTGGCAGTCCCTACCCGATCACCTGTGGAGTAGCGACGCTGGCTGCGGCCAATTACAGCTTCACGGCGACAAACGGAGCGTTGACGGTGACGCCGGCCGCGCTGACAATCGCGGCCAACAACCGGAGCAAGACCTACGGACAGACGGTGACTTTCGCCGGGACCGAGTTCACGGCCGCCGGTTTGCAGAACTCCGAAACGGTGGGGACGGTGACCTTGACCAGCAGTGGCGCGGTCACGGCGGCAGGGGTGAGCGGCTCGCCCTACAGTATTGTTCCCAGCGCGGCGAGTGGCGGGACGTTCAACCCGGCCAACTACACGCTCACCTACCAAAACGGGACACTGACGGTGACACCGGCGGCATTGACCATCACGGCCAGCAACCGGAGCAAGACCTACGGACAGACGGTGACTTTCGCCGGCACCGAGTTCACGACCTCCGGATTGCAGAGCGGAGAGACGGTGGGGTCGGTGACCTTGACCAGCAGTAGCGCGGTCGCGGCGGCAGGGGTGAGCGGCTCGCCCTACAGTATTGTTCCCAGCGCGGCGACTGGTGGGACCTTCAATCCGGCCAACTACACGTTCACCTACCAAAACGGGACACTGACGGTGACGCCGGCGGCATTGACCATCACGGCCACCAACCGGAGCAAGACCTACGGACAGACGGTGACTTTCGCTGGCACCGAGTTCACGGCCGCCGGATTGCAGAACGGAGAGACGGTGGGGACGGTGACCTTGACCAGCAGCGGCGCCGGGCCAACGGCGACGGTGGCGGGTTCGCCTTACAGCATCGTGCCCAGCGGGGCCAGCGGCGGGACCTTCAATCCGGCCAACTACACCATCGGCTATCAAAACGGGACGCTGACGGTGACCCAGGCGAATATCGTCATCAGCAATCCAACCATCGTAGGCCAGACGCTGAGTTTCACCGTGCCGACGGTCGTGGGTGCAACCTACGTGCTCGAATACAAGAACTCCCTCGCGGACGCGAGTTGGACGGTGGCGCTGACGCTGGCCGGCACGGGCGACGTGGTCACGTTCACCGACGATACCACCAGCAGTCCGGCCCGGTTCTATCGGGTTCGCGTCGAATACGAATAGGTCGCGGCTTCGGCCAAGGCCCAACCGGATGATCGCGGTTCGCGGGGACGCCCCACCGGGGAATGGCGAGTTTCGAGGCGCGAGTGACGAAGTGGAGAGAGTTCGCGAGGTCGGGGCACGAGCTTTTCCGCGACCCTGCTCCGCCCGCTCAACTCTCAACTCACCACCCTCTCAACTTGCCCGCCGGCTCGCGGGGACGCTCGTCCCCACCGGGCCAGGCGAATTCGGACCTTGCCCGGCGGGTCGTTCACTTGCGCGGGGGGAGGTCTGTGCTAGGTTACGCAACCAAGTTTGATGAAACTTCATCATTCCAAAACAGAATACATCTAAATTATGCCTCACGAACTACCGCAGTTGCCCTACGCGAAGGACGCGCTGGAACCGTACATTGACGCGCTGACCATGGAGATTCACCACGGCAAGCATCACAATGCCTACGTGACGAACCTCAACAAAGCCATCGCCGGCAACGCGCCGCTCGAGGGCAAGTCCATGGACGCCCTCATCGCCGACCTGGCCGGCGTGCCGGATGCGATCCGCACCGCGGTTCGCAACAACGGCGGGGGACATTGGAATCACAGCTTCTTCTGGAAGATCATGGCGCCCCAGGCCGGCGGCGCGCCGACGGGCAAACTGGCCGCCGACCTCGCGTCCGCGTTCGGCAGCTTCGACGCCTTTAAGGAGAAGTTCGAAACGGCGGGCGCGACCCGCTTCGGCAGCGGCTGGGCCTGGCTCGTGGTGAACCAGGGCAAGATCGAGGTGGTTTCGACCCCGAACCAGGACAACCCGCTCATGGGCAAGGCGATTGCCGGGGTCGAAGGCAAGCCGATCCTGGGCGTGGATGTCTGGGAACACGCCTATTACTTGAAGTATCAAAACCGGCGGCCGGATTACCTGAAGGCCTGGTGGAACGTGGTGAACTGGGCCGAAGTGGCCCGGCATTACGCGGCCGCCAGTTGACCCGCGCTCCCTCGACTTCGCGGGCACGTCATCTCGCAAAGGCGTGCCCTTTTTTTGTTTCGCTGCGATCCCGCAGCCATCTCCCGGGCCAGGCCTGGCCGTGTCCCGATTTGGCGGGGCGCTGACGAGTTGGCTCGAGGGGACCCCACCAGAGAATTGCGAGTTGCGATCTTCGAGTGGCGAATTCGCGGTCTCCGATGGTGGGTCGTGGACCGCTGGGCCTGCCTGTGCGGATCGGCATCTGCCTGTGCGGCCGCAGACAGGCACAGACAGGCCACGACATCCCCCAGCCGCCCAGCGGTCGGCCGGCCACCACGCAGAGCAGCGGCGAATTACGAGGTCCGGCGGTCGAGGTGCGAGGCTTGCCGCAACCCTCCTCCGGCCGCTCAACTCTCAACTCTCAACCATCACCCATCAACCCGATTGCGGCTCGCCGAGACGCCCCGGCGGAGAATTGCGAGTGTCGAGTGTCGAGTGTCGAATTTGTGAGGATTCCTGGAATTCGTGTCTCGGCTCGCCGGGACGCCCCACCAGAGAATTGCGAATGGCGAATGGCGAGGGACGAATGGTGGGTCGTGGACCGCTGGGCCTGCCTGTGCGGATCGGCACGTCGGTTTTCCCGGTCTTGCCTCACGCACGGGAAGCTTTAGAATACGCCACGTCCGGCGCCCGATTCCGCGCCGGGAAACGACACGACATGGCTTCATTCACCGCCATCCTTGCGCAACGGCGCCAACGGGGCCGTTGACGGACCGCCCTTTTTCCTGCATGGCCGCCGGCAAATCCAGTTTTCTCGACAAGGTGCTTGGCCGCATCGGCCGGCTGGACGCCGATGGACTGCAGAAGGTCGTGCAGCGTCTGGCCCGCGAGCGCGATTTTCTCGAAACCCTGTTCAACACGATCGAAGATGGCGTGCTGGTGGTCAACGCGCAGGGCCGGGTTGCCTATCTGAACCAGGCCGTGACGCGTCTCCTGGGGCTGCAACCGGAGAGCGCCGAGGGCCAGCCGGTCACCCGATTCCTGCCCGAGCTTGACTGGGCGAAGATCCAGTCGCTGGCCCGCGCCGACGGCAAGACCGCAGTACGCTACGAGTTCGAGGTGGATTATCCGCGACCGCGTTGCCTGCATGTGTTCGCCGCGCCGCTCGGCGGCGACCCCGGTCGGAACGACGGGGTGGCGTTGATCATGCACGACGCGACCGAGGCGCGGCAGAAGACCGCGGAGGCGATCGAGAGCGAGCGGTTGCAGGCGCTGACCCTGCTGGCGGCGAGCGTCGCCCACGAGCTGGGCAACCCGCTCAACGCCCTGCACATCCACCTCCAGTTGATGGAGCGGGAGGTGCGCCGGCTGCGGGAAGCGGGTGTCGCCCGCACGCCGCGGCGGTCCGGCCAGAGCGAGAGCGGTGCCGCCGGCCACGCGGCCTCCGGGGAAGTCAACGAGGTCGCGGGCCGGCTGGAGAAATACCTCGGCGTGGCGCGGGGGGAGATCACGCGGCTGGACTACATCATCACGCAGTTCCTGCAGGCGTTGCGGCCCACGCCCCCGCGAATCGAACCCAGCTCGCTCAACGAGGCGGTTCACCAAACTCTCGACCTGCTCCGGCCGGAACTGGAGAACCGCGGCCTGCTGGTGGAGGACAAGCTGGCGCGGCCGTTGCCGGAAGCGCCTTTCGACCCCGGGCAGATCAAGCAGGCGCTGGTGAACCTGGTGAAGAACTCGATGCAGGCGATGACCCGCGGCGGCGTGCTCACGCTGGAGACGGGCCGGCTGGGCGACTCGGTGTGGGTCAGCATTGCCGACACCGGGGTGGGCATTCCGCGCGACCAGTTGAAGCGGCTGTTCGAGCCGTTTTTCACGACCAAGAAGACGGGCACGGGGCTCGGGCTGATGATCGTTTACCGGATCCTGCGCGAGCACGGCGGGCACATTGATGTGGAAAGCCGCCCGGGCGAGGGAACGACCTTCCGGCTCTGGCTGCCGCTGCGGGAACGCACGCCGCGGCTGCTGGCGGCGGCGGCAAGCCAGGCCGGCCCCGCCTCCGATGCGACCGCCGCGCCGGACGCGGAGGCGGCTCACAAACCGGTCGGGTGATCCAGGAAGACCCACGGCAGCCGGAAGCGCGCGGCCAGATGGGCCGCCAGCGCCCGCACGCCGAAGACTTCGGTCGCGTAATGGCCGGCATAAAACACGTTCATGCCGAGTTCCTCGGCGAGGGCGTAGGACCAGTGGGGGCCCTCGCCGGTGATGAAGGTGTCAACGCCTTCCGCCGCCGCCTCGGCGAGCTCGCCGCCGGCGCCGCCGGTCACAATGCCAATCCGCTGGCAGACGGCGGGCCCGCCGGGCAGGAGCTTCACCTCCCCGGTCACGGCCCGGCGCAGCCGGCGGGCCAGTTCGTCGCGCGGGAGACGCGCCGTGGCACGCAGCCCGATGGGCTGGCCCTTGCATTGGAAGAAGGGCCGGAGCCGCGTCAGCCCGAGGGCGGCGGCAAGCCCGGCGTTGTTGCCGATCCGCGGATGGGCATCGAGCGGCAGGTGAGCGCTGTACACCGCGAGGTTGTTTTCGAGGAGCAGCCGCAGCACGGCATAGCGGTGGCCGGTCCACGGGTGGCTGGGCGTCCAGAAGAGGCCGTGATGGACCACCAGGAAATCAGCGTGGGCTTCGATCGCGAGCCGCACCGTGGCGAGAGTGGCGTCCACGGCGGCGGCGAGGCGCTTCACCACCCCGTGGTTCTCGACCTGCAGGCCGTTGACGGCCCCGTCCCAGTCGGTGAACCGGGTGGGGCGGAGCAGACGGTTGCATTCGTGGACCACGGCAGCGAGCGAGGCCTTTGGCATGGTGCCACGGTAACAGGCCCGCTTCACCAGGGCGAGCAGGAAATAAAAACCGCGGCTGGCCGCGGGGGATTGCCGGCGGTTGAGGCGCTTCGGGCCGGACGTGAAACCACCGGCGGGCCGATTGAAGAATTTTCATGCCGCTGGTTGAAATCCCGGCCGGCCTTCCTATAGTGCGACGAACGTTAGCAAGATGAGCAACCTTTCCGACGACACCCGCCCCTGGGATATCGCGGCCGCGCGGAACCTCTACAACGTGCACCGCTGGGGGGTGGGATACTTCGACATCAACGAGGAGGGACATGTCGTGGCCAAGCCGCTGCAAGAGAGCGGTGCGGTGGTGGACCTGACCGACGTGATCGAGGAGGCCAAGGGCCGCGGCTTGCGCTTTCCCCTGCTGATCCGGTTCCAGGACATCGTGCGCCACCGGGTCGAAGCGATCAACCAGGCCTTTCGCAACGCCATTGCCGAGTACAATTATCGCGGCAGCTACCGGGGCGTGTTTCCGATCAAGGTCAACCAGTTGCGCGAGGTGGTGGAGGAGATCCTCGATGCCGGGCGGCCGTTCAACTTCGGCCTCGAGGTGGGCAGCAAGCCCGAGCTGTCCGCCGGCCTGGCGCTGCAAAGCCAGGTGGGCAGCCTCATCATCTGCAACGGTTACAAGGACGCGTCGTTCATCCGGATGGCGCTCACGGGCCTCAAGCTCGGCAAGACGGTGATCCTGGTCGTCGAAAAACTCGAGGAACTGCGGCAGATCATCGCCGTGTCCCGGCAGGTGCGGGTCGAACCGTTGATCGGGATCCGCGTCCGGCTGATGAGCAAGGGGGGCGGCAAGTGGTCGGAAAGCGCCGGCGAAAACGCGAAATTCGGTTTGAACACGGCCGAGGTGCTCGAGGCCGTGGAATTGTTGCGGGCGGAGAACCTGGCCCACTGCTTCAAGTTGATTCATTTCCACATCGGCTCGCAGGTGCCGGACATCCTCCTCATCAAGAAGGCCGTGCAGGAGGCCAGCCGCTATTACGCGAAGCTCGTGAAAATGGGCTTCCCCATCACCTATCTCGATGTCGGCGGCGGGCTCGGGGTGGACTACGACGGCAGCCGGTCGGCATTCGACAGTTCGACGAACTACACGCTGCAGGAGTACACCAACGACATCGTCTATTACATCGGCGACGTGTGCAACGCGGAGGGCGTGCCGCATCCGGACATCGTCAGCGAAAGCGGGCGCGCCATCGTCGCCTACCACAGCGTCTTGATCGTCGAGGTCTTCGGGGCCATCGCCCGCACGAACCCCAACCTGTCGGTGGCCTGCGAGGCCAACGAGCATCCGCTGGTCAAGGAACTGGCCGACATCCGGGCCAACTTGAGCCGGTTGAACAAGATCGAAGCCTACCACGACGCGCTCGAACGGAAGGAGATCGCCCACCACATGTTTACCCTCGGCCTGCTCAACCTGCCCGAGAAGGCCAAGATCGAGAAACTCTACTGGGAGATCAGCGGCGAGGTGGTGCGCAGTTACAAGGCCCAGCCGTTCGTCCCCGAGGAAATTCAAAAACTCGAGGACACGCTGGCGGACCAGTACCTCTGCAACTTCTCGGTCTTCCAGTCGCTGCTCGACCACTGGGCGCTGGACCAGTTGTTCCCGATCATGCCCATCAGCCGGCTCACGGAGCGGCCGACCCGCGAGGCGACGCTGGCGGACATCACCTGCGATTCGGACGGCCAGGTGAACAAGTTCATTGACTTGCGGGACGTGCGCGACACCCTGCCCCTCCATCCGCTGATTGCCAACGGCAACGGCTACCCGGAGCCCTACTACCTTGGCTTCTTCCTCATGGGCGCCTACCAGGACATCATGGGCGACCTGCACAACCTCTTCGGCCGCGTCAACGAGGTCCATGTGTTCCTCGATGCCGACGAGCCGAGCGGCTATTACATCGAGGACATCATCGAGGGCACGACCGTGGTCCAGGCGCTGGCCTCGGTCCAGTACGACGAAAACGAATTGAAGCGGCAAATGAAGGCCCAAATGGATGCCGCCATCAAATCGGACACCCTCAAACCCTCGGAGGCGATGCGTCTGCTGGACGAATACGAGCGCGGGTTGCGGGAGTACACCTACCTGCGCATTCAGTGAGACGGACGAACGGGACCGGGCGAACCCCCACGGATTCATGAGCAGGGAAATCCTGAGCACACGACGGTCGGGGGGCGTGGCCCCCGCCGGGCAATCCTTGATGCCGGCCGTTCCGCCCAGGTCCGTCGCTCCCGCCCCGATCGAGTTGCTGCACTCGCTCGGCCGGGTGGCGCGGGGTCTGTCGGCGCTTTTCTGGGGATTGCCGCTGGCGTTGGTGGTCAACGTCCAGACCGCGGCCACGGGGTGGTTTGCCGTTTTGGGTTTCGTGCCGCCGGTTCTGGCCAACGGCCTGGTGCTTTATGGCCTGCTGCAGTTGGGCCATTTCCAGAAACAGGAGCGCGTGTGGCGGCAGGCGCTGGACCGCGCCCAGGTGCTGGCCGTCATCGCCGTCGGGCTGGCGCCTTTCCTCCACTGGTTTCACCGGATGCCGCATCATCTGCACTTCCAGGTCGCGGTGGCGGTGCTGGCGGTGGCGGCGTTGCTGCTTTTGTTCCAGCTCAATCGCGTGATGCAGCGCCTGGCGGCCATGCTGCCGGACGAAACTCTGCGCCTGGACACCCGCCTGTTCACCACCGTCAACCTTGGCGCGTTGACGGCAATCCCCGCGCTCGCCGCCCTGGCGGCCGTGGCCGTCCGTCTCGGCTGGTCGCCGAGGCTGTCGCCGGGCGCCTCCACGCTGGTGGACCTTGCGTTGCTGGCCGGCCTGGTGCTGCTGGTCCTGCTGCCACTGGCCTTGACCATGACCCTGCTCTGGAAAACCAAGGAAACCATCCTGGCCGGCATCTTCTCCCACGGGGCCTGACGCCCCAGTTTTAGGTTGCGGGACCACGCCGCCTTTCTACCCTCGCCACATGTTCAAACCGGCTGATTTGTTTGACCTGACGCAGACCGAACACGCGGCGCTGTTTGAGGGGTGCGAGCAGGCCTGGGATGCCCTGAAAAAGCTGGAAGCCTACGTGGCCGCGACGCTTCGACCCGCCTTGCACAACCGCTGTGACGGCGTCGCCTTCATCGGCCCGGACGTCTTCATCGGCCAAGGCACGGTGGTCGAGGACGGCGCGATGATCAAAGGACCCGCGATCATTGGTTGCAACTGCACCATCCGCCACAACGCCTACATTCGCGACCAAGTGATCGTCGGCGACGGCTGCCTCATCGGCAACGCCTGCGAATTGAAGCATGTGCTCCTGTTCAACGACTGCCAGGTGCCCCACTTCAACTACGTCGGCGACTCGATCCTGGGCCACCGGGCCCACCTCGGCGCCGGGGTGATCTTGTCGAATCTCAAAATCGTGCCCGGCAACGTGACCGTCGAGGTGGATGGCCGGCCCTTCGACACGGGCCTGCGCAAGTTCGGCGCGTTGATTGGCGACGACGCGCAGGTGGGATGCAACGCGGTGCTCAACCCCGGCAGCATCCTCGGCCGCGGAGCGCTCGTCTATCCCTGCACGAACTGGCGCGGTCACCTGCCCGCGCACAGCATCGCCAAAAACCAGGCGCCGCAGCAGGTCGCCGTGCGCCGGCCACGGGAATGAGCCGGGTTGCCGCGGCCAGGCGGAAGCCTACCGGGCCGGCCGCAGGCGCACGAACACGACGCCGTGCCGCGGCACGCTCGCCGCGTATTCGCCGGCGAATTTCCCGAGGTCCTGCTGCCGCCAGAGATCGCGGACAAGCTGCGGGCCCTTGACGCCCAGATCGGTCCACCGCGCGGTGACCCTGGCCTCCATCTCGCCCCGGTTGAACAAGCCGACGGCGCGCGAACCGTCCTCGAGTTCGCGCAGCCAAACCTCGGTGTCGCCACTCTTGGCGACCCGCCGTCCCGGCCGGCCCAGCGGGTCCTGGTCCACGTCAATCACTTCGTCGTTCGTCAGCAGGCTCAGCGTGAATTCGTCCAGGCGCGTAATGTCGCCGCTGAAGATGAGCGGCGCGGCCACGAGGCACCAGAGCGAGACGTGGGAGTACTGCTCGTTCGGGGTCAGGGGCGTCGGCGCGGTGCTGCCCTGCCAGTTGCTCAAGTAGCCGAGGAGGAGATAATCCGGGTCATTCCAATGGCCCGGCCCGCCAAACCGGTGGAGCTGGTTGGCGGCGTACACGTCGAAGCCATCGCGGAAGAGCGCGGCGGGAATACCCTCGAAGGATCCGCCGAGGTCGCCGGCGGTGCGCCAACTGTGGCCGCCGACGCTGGCACCCCATTCCCACACGTTGCCCATGCCGTACTGGCAGAGGTTGAGCACCAGGTCGCGCGGTTGCTGTTTGAGCAAATCGCCGACGAGGCGATAGGGTTTTTGCAGCGCGGCGCGATCGGGGTTCTTCGCAATGTCGCCGTAGGAGCACCAGTCGTATTTCAGAAAGTCGAAGCCCCACTCGACGAACCGCCGCACGTCGGCCGCCTCGTGCTGATACGTCCCCACATGGCCGCCGCAGGTCAGCGGACCGGGCGAGGTGTAGATGCCCGCCTTGAGGCCCTTCGCGTGGATGTAGTCCGTCAGCGCCTTCATGTCCGGGAAACGGCGGTTCGCGTTCACGCGCCCCTGCGCGTCGCGCGGTTCACCGCCCAGCATCGCATCGGGCGAACCCGGTTTCACGGCCCAGCAATCGTCAATGTTCACGTATTGGTAGCCGTGGTCCTTCATGCCGGTGCTTACCATCGCGTCCGCCGCCGCCCGCATGATCGAGTCGGTGACATGGTTCTCCCACACATACCAACTGTTCCAGCCCAGGTGCGGCGTCAGGGCCAGGGTGTCGCCGCAGACGATCCGGAACTTCCGTCTGGCGGTGCCGTGGCGGTTGGTCGCCTTGAGCGTGACCGCATAGGTGCCGCGTTCGCGCAGCGCGCCGGTGATCTGGCCCGTCGCCGGATCGAGCTTCAATCCCCTCGGCAACCCGACGGCGCTGAATTTCATCGGTCGCTCGCCGGTGGCGGCGATGCTGAACAGGAACGGCGAGCCGGGACGCACGCCAAAGATCATCGCGCCGTTGATGCGCGGCGCCGGACCGGGCCTCGGCGTGAGTACGACCGCGGGTTCGCGCGGCGGGTTGGTGGCCCGTGGGGCAGTGCCCGCGACCTCGAAACGCGCGTCCGCCCAGTCGGCATGGTCCCAGCCGGTGCCATCGCCGGCATCGCCGACCAGCAGGAGCAGCGTCCGCACCCCGCGCAGGTCCACGTCCACCGTTTTCGCCGGCTGCCCCAGCCGCATCACGCCGGATTCCCAAAGCGTGCGACCGTCGCCCACCACCTTGAACGTGATCGAGGCCCGCGCGTCGCCCGCCGCGTCGTCCACGCCCACCGCGGCGAGGAACCGGGCGCTCCCGCCGGCGAGGTCCACCCACAGCGAGCTTGTAGCGTGGGTGCCGACGCCGTGGTCGAACCGCCGGCCGCCGATGGCCAGGGGTTGCTCGCGGATGGAACGGTCCTTCTGCGGCGATCCCCAGCCTTGGCGCATCTTCGCCAGGTCGAGGGACGAAAGCCAGACGGTGTCGGCGGAGGCGCCGGCGACGACGAGCCCCAGCAGCGAGGCGAGAATGGTTGTTTTCATGCCCAAGTTCATTTGCCCCCAGCATGGACGCGACCTGGAGCCCGGCCTTGATTTGCATCAAGAACGCGTGAACGCGCTGCGCCGCGCCCCCCCACCGCAGAAAATCAAGAAATGCGAGCGACACCGCCCGCGGCGCGCGCTAGCCTCGGCCGTTGCCCATGTCCAGCATGATGCCCGAGTCGTCGCGTTCCGCCGTGGCGCAGAGCCTGCGACGCTGCCACCTGTTCGCCGGGGTTGACCCGGCGGACCGTGACCGCATTGCGGCGATCACCGTGCCGAGGACGGTGCCCAAGGGTGACTACCTCTTCCACGAGGGATCACCCGTGCATGGCTTCTACCTCGTGCAGCGCGGGGCGATCAAACTGCACCGGGTCAACCCGCTCGGCCGGGAGCAGGTCATCCACATCTTCCGACCGGTCGAGTCGTTCGGCGAGGAGTCCCTGATGGCCGACGCCGGTTATCCGGCGGCGGCGAGCGCGACGGAGGACAGCCAGGTGTTGCTGGTGCAGAAGGCGGAGTTCCTGACCATGGTGCAGCGCCGGCCCGAGCTGGCGCTGTGCCTGTTGCGGGGCATGGACCGGCATGTGCACATGTTGATCGGCCTGCTCGACGATCTGACGTTGAAAGACGTGAAAACCCGGGTGGCGGAATGGCTCCTTCAGCAATGTCCGGATCCCGCCAGCCACCGGCCGGTCAGCATCCAGTTGCCCACCACCAAACGCGTGCTCGCGGCTGAGCTGGGCACCGTCGGTGAAACCTTCTCCCGCACGGTGGCCAAACTGCGCGAACTCGACCTGCTGGCGGTGGCAGGCAGCACCGTCACGCTGCCCTGTCCGGCGCGCCTGGCCGCTTGGCTGGGCCACGCTGCCCCCGCGTCGCCGATCCCGGGCGGGGCGAGGCCAGAGGAGGCGCCGCGCTTCGCGCTGTGAACGCCGCGGCTCAGGCCACCACGGCGCCCACGCCAATGCCGTGTTTCCGGTAGAAGGCGGCGTTGGCCACGTACTTCTCGGCCCAGTATTTCAGCTTTGTCCGCTCCTCCGGTTTGAGCCGGCGCACGACCTTCGCCGGCGCACCCATGACCAGCGAGCCGGGCGGAATCTGCATGCGTTGCGTCACCAGCGCGTTGGCGCCGATGATGGATTGCTCCCCCACCACGGCGCCGTCCAGCACTGTTGCCCCCATGCCGACGAGGACCTCATCGCCGACCGTGCAGGCGTGGATCAGGGCCGCATGGCCGATGGTCACGTAGTTGCCCACGAGGCAGGGCAATTCGTCCGCCAGGTGCAGCACCGCGCTGTCCTGGATGTTCGAGTGATGGCCGACGACGATCCGGTTGATGTCGCCGCGGAGGACGGCGTTGAACCAGACGCTCGCTTCGTCGCCCAGCGTCACGTCCCCCAGCACCACCGCCCCGCGCGCGATGAACACATCACGGCCCAGCGTCGGTGACTTTCGCAGGAACGTTTCGAGTTGCTCTTCCAGCTTGCTCACAACGTCGGGATGAAGCCGGACCAAGCCGCCCACGCCAAGCAAAATCCCCGCCGGTGCGGGGCGACGTCATACGCCAGCGGCTAAAACGCGGCCTTCAGCCCCTGGCGATACTGGTCAAAGGCCGCGCGGCCCGCGCGCGTCAGTCGCAACAGGGTCATGGGCACCTTGCCGCGATAGGTCTTCTCAATCCCGACGTAGCCGGCTTCCTCTAGGCGGGCGAGATGGCTGGACAGGTTGCCCTTGTTCATCTCGGTTTCGTGCAGCAGGTAAAGGAAATCGCATTCCTTCACCGCCCCGAGCAGGGCCACGATCATCAGCCGCCCGGGTTCATGAATGACCCGGTCCAGCTCGGAAATGGCTCGCAGTTGCTCGTTCATTCGGCTTCCGGGGCGGGCGGTTGGGTGTGCCGAATGTACAAACACAAAGTGATCGCGCCCGATCCGAACCACACGAGGCCGACGAACAACATCACCGGCCGCACCAGTGCGATAACGTCGTCGGGACCGAGGAGGCCGATCACGAGCAGCCCCAGCGCCAGGAAGAGCAGACCCACCCATTTCCACCGGTTTTCCCCGCCCATGCGCCAGACCCAGAACGCGTAGAGCGGCACCCAGAAGGCCAGGTAACCCACGCGCGCGACGCTCGCCGCGCTCACCGCGCTCACCGCGTGATGCCTCCGCGCGAGCACGACCAGGCCGACCAGACCAGCCGCCATGACCGCCGAAAGAACGGCAAGGGCGCCCATCGTGGCCCAACGGTTTCTTTTTACTTGGGCCTCCGTCCCGCCCGCGCCGTAGGCGACATAACCGGTGCGCGGCCAGGTCAGGTGCTTCTTGATGGCTTTGCTGCCCCAGTAGCCCAGCGCCAACACCGGGAAGATGACCAGGTACATGAACAGCAGGCTGGCGAAGCCGTTGGTGCTCCAGAACGAATCCTCGGGTAGGATGGTCTGCAGGTAACCCAGCAGGGCAAAGCCCAGGATCATCAATCCCATGAACATTCCGCCGGTCCCGTCAATGTTGTCGTACCGCTTCGGCCGCGCCATGTAATCTTGAAGTTCATTTTTCATGCACACTAGTTTGCATCACAAACCAGTTTGTGTCAATAGATTATTTTCGACTTGGTTTCCGGCGACGGACGCGGGGCGGCCCCCGGAGCGGAAGCGCCGGCGGACCCGCACCGTTCATCATTCGCACTTCGTCATTCGCACTTCGCTTCGAGGATTGTCTTTTGCCCACGGCGGGACTATCCCTGTCGTGGCTTGTCCAAGCCAATGTGTGGAACCGGGTCTGACCGCATCGAAGTCCGCGCGGCGCCCGCGGCGTCGGTTGCCGCGGTCGTTTCGTGAGCTCACGCCCACGAACGCCTTCAATCCGCGGACCTTTTTCCGCGAGATGGTCTGGAAGGCGTTGCTGACGCGGCGGCGGGGGCAGCACAAACAACCGGTGTTCCCGTCGCTCTGCCACGGCCAGGTGAGCCTGACGTGGATCGGCCACGCCTCGTTCCTGCTGCAGTTCCCGGCGCTGAACCTGCTGATTGATCCCAACTTTGCCAACTGGCTGTTCCTGCTCAAACGTCAGCGGCGCGCCGGGTTCAAAATCCGCGATCTGCCGCACGCCGAATTCGTGCTGCTCACCCACGCCCACTTCGATCATTTCCACAAGCCGACGCTGCGCCGGCTGCCGCGTCCGCGCATCGCCATCGTGCCCTGGGGGGTGGGCGACCTCGCGCAGGGACAGGGGTTCGACCGGATCATCGAACTGGAATGGTGGGAGACGTTCACGCGCGGCGACCTGAAGATCACGCTGGTGCCGGCCAAGCACTGGGGCGCCCGGGTGCTGGGCGACCGGCATCGCGGCTACGGCGGGTTTATCGTCGAACACCAGGGCCGGCGGGTGTACCACGCCGGCGACAGCGCCTACTTCGACGGGTTCAAGGAGATCGGTCGCCGCTGTCCGCCCGAAATCGCGCTCCTGCCCATCGGCGCCTACCATCCCGCCTCGTTTCGCAACGTCCACATGGGACCCGAGGAGGCGATCAAGGTGTTCCGCGACATCCGCGCCCGCTGGCTGGTCCCGATGCACTACGGCACCTTCCGGCTGTCGTTCGAGGACATGGACGAGCCGCCGCGCTGGCTCGAGGACCTGGCCGTGCGTCACGGACTGATGCAGCACCTGCGCATCCTCGAGGAAGGCGTGCCCAGCGTGTTTTGAGGCAACGCAGACTTCCCGGCCGGCTCCGTTCCCGCTAACCTGGCCGCGTGGTCAAACTGGTCCTGTTCGACATTGATGGCACGCTGGTCCGCACCGGCGGCGCCGGGGTGTTCGCCTTCGCCCGGGCGGGCGAACTGGCCTTCGGGGTTCGCGACGGCACCCGCGGCATGAACTTCGCCGGACGGACGGACACCTCGCTGGTTCGCGAGTTTTTCGGCCGGCATGGCCTCGCCCCGACCCCGGCCCATTTCCAGCAGTTTTTCGAGCGCTACGTTTTTCTCCTCGACCACTATCTCGACGAGCACCCGGGCCGGGTCTGCCCCGGGGTGCCGGCCTGGCTGGCGACGCTGGCACGGCTGGATCCGCCTCCGTTGATCGGTCTGCAAACCGGCAACCTCCGGCTCGGCGCCGAGATCAAGCTGCGCCACTTCGGTCTCTGGGACGCCTTTGTCACCGGCGCCTTCGGCGATGACCATGAGGACCGCAACCAGCTCGCGGTCATAGCCCACCAGCGTGGCAGCCGGCTGCTGGGGACGCCGTTGTGCGGGGGCGAGATCCTGGTGGTGGGCGACACCCCGTTCGACATCGCCTGCGGCCGGGCCATCGGCGCCCGGGTGCTGGCGGTGGCCACGGGCGGCGCCAGCCTGGCCGAGCTCGAGCGTCACCGGCCGGACTGGGCGGTGGACCAGCTCGAATCCATCAGCGTCGGGGCAGTCCTCGACGGTGCGACGAATCGCTCCGCCGTTCAGTGACGGTGGCCGCCGCCGGCACAGCAGCCGCCGCAGGCGGAACGGTCCATCCCGCACGCCTCGCCCACGCCGCAGGGCGCGTCATCCGCTCCCGAGCTGGCCGCAAACACCGAGAGCTTCTTGCGCAGCTTGGTGGAGCCGCAATGCGGGCAGGCCGTGCCCTGCCAGCGCGACGACCGCACCAGCATCTCGCTGTCCTTCCCGCAACCCGGGCAATGAAACTCATAAATCGGCACGGGCCGACGATAGTGGAGAAGGCGGCGCAACACAATTCGTTCGTGCGGGGCGCGCCGGCACCCGCTAGGCTGGGGCCAGAACGATATGGCGCGACTCCTGAGTTCGTGGACCGAGCCGCTGGCATTGATCTGGCTCCTGGCGTTGTTGTTGGTGCTCGGGTCGCTCCGGCGACGGCATTGGCGATGCGCGTTCATGGCGGCGCTGTTCGCCGGGTTGCTGTCGCTGGCCGGCGGTTCCCTCGGGGTTCGCCTGCAGGCCTCGCTGGAACGCCCCTATGCCGGTGTCAACCCGGCGCAGGTTCCGCCGGCGGACGCGGTGGTCATGCTGGGCGGCGTGTTGCGGCCTTCACGCAACGACGTGTTCGGATTCGATCTGGAGGATTCGGCGAACCGGGTGACGACGGCGGCCGAACTGATCCGGTTGGGCAAGGCGCCGGTGTTGGTGCTGGGCGGCGGGGCGCCCGGGGGTGCCGCGGCGCCGAGCGAGGGCGAACTGGTGGAACGCTGGCTGGGCGCCTGGGGATTCACCAACCACGCCACCATCCTGCGTTTGGGCGTCTGCAAAAACACACGCGACGAGGGCGAGCACACGGCGGCCTTGTTCAAGGAGCGCGGCTGGAAACGGGTCATTCTGGTGACTTCGGCGGCCCACATGCGCCGCGGCGAAGGCGTGTTTCGCAAGCTGGGAATGCCGGTGACGTGTGTGGCCGGGGACTTTCGCGCCTTGGCCAATCTGGAGATGGGCGGCGGCTTTCAATTCTACCCGAGCACCGCCGGAATGGACGCGCTGGCCAACTACGTCCATGAACAGATTGGGTGGTGGGTTTATCGCGTGCGCGGCTGGGTCCAATAGCCGGAGTTTCGCGGACCGACCGGCCTCGCCGCCGACCACCGGCGCAAGTTGACGGGACAGCTCAAAGCTGAAATCGCGATTGCGAGGTCGAAAACCGGGATTCTGGCGTCCAAACCCGCTGAAGCGCCGTCGCAACCGGCAATGTCCACGCAAAGCGCCCCTGGCAAGCTCACCAACCTAGCCCCATCGGGGCGAAATGCGGTAGCCCAGGGCAGAGCGGTCGGTGGCCGTGCGCGAGCGACGCCCTGGGTTCACCGTCCCATCAACATTCCCAAGCCCTGAAAGGGCGGCAGAAGTTCAACCACGGATAAACGCGGATGCACACGGATGGCGCCGGGCCGCCCGTCCACCCCTTTGACTAACCCTGCCGCAACACTCGCTCCCGCCGCCGCCGGACGCCCATTACGTCGAACCTCTCGCCCGCGAATACTATTTCCTTCACCGGTTTCCTCCCGTTGTCGCTGGCGCGCATCAGCCAGTCGCGCGCTTCCATCAAATGGATTTCGCCCTCGGATTCTCGGGTCACCCATGCGCCCAAGTCCCGGAGGGACGACCGATGTGTAGCCCACCGTTTCAACGGTGGGTGACCGGTTCACCCACCCGTCAAGCCCCACCGGGGCGGCAGAAGCTCAACCACGGATAAACGCGGATGCACACGGATGGCGCCGGGCCGCCCATCCACCCCTTTGACTAACCCTGCCGCAACACTCGCTCCCGCCGCCGCCGGACGCCCATTACGTCGAACTGCTCGCCCTTGAAGACGATTTGCTCCATGGGCTTCCTCCCGTTGTCGCTGGCGCGCATCAGCCAGTCGCGCGCTTCCATCAAATGGACTTCGCCCTCGGATTCTTGGGTCACCAATGCCCCAAGTCCCGGAGGGACGACCGAGGTGTAGCCCACCGTTTCAACGGTGGGTGACCGGTTCACCAACCCATCAAAGCCCTACCGGGGCGGCAGAAGTTCAACCACGGATAAACGCGGATGCACACGGATAGGGCCAAGATACCCATCTACCCCTTTGACTGACCCTGCCGCAACACCCGCTCCCGCCACCGCCGGCGAGTCGAAACTCATCTCAAACCCGGCAGTTTAAACCGCGAAAAACGCCAAAGACGCTAAAGCAGAAAGGGCCGAACTCCGCGAGCACTTCAGTCGTTCGATGACTGAGCTTCCGGCACAGACTGTTTCCGTTTCGCGTGTTTCGCGTATTTGGCGGTCCTGGTTCTCCTCGATCACATCACGCAGGAGGATCGGTTTGCCGCAATCAGGGCGGAACACTTTCCCCTTGCCGCCGGGAGCCAGCGCCCTGGCGATCTTCGCCTAGTCACCAAAAGCCTGCCCGAAGGCATCGCACTTCCTTTCCCCACAGAAATGGCGCCTCAGCCGCGCCACGTTTTGCGCGTGCTGCATGAGGTGATCATGCACGTAACACAAGAACAGCACCCGGGAGTTTCCGTCCACGTCCGGTTCAAAATAGACCTCCCAAACAGGAATGGGGAGCACACCCGCCCCGGGTGTGGCTGGACGCGCCCTCGCGTCCAGCGCTTTGGCGCGCGGTATTTCACAGAAACGTCGGGGAAGTTCGCTGCGCCCGATGTCTTCCGCGAGGGCGCGGAAAACGGCACGCGAGGCGCGCGCGCTCCCCCTGCCGCGTCAGCGTGAATCCCAATTTCGTTCCGGTCTGCGTCTTGAAATCCGCCGCCGACTTCCAGAGGTCCAGTCCCGCCAGGGACGATCGAGAATAGCCCAGCGATTCATCGCTGGGACAACGGTGCACAAGTCCATCCAAGCCCCATCGGGGCGAAAGAGATCATTGAGCAACTCGGCGATCATCTCTTCCGTCCCTGGCGGGACTCGTTCCCCCGTCACCTGGAACCCCAGCGTTGAAACGCTGGGCTATGGTCCTTCGTCCGGTCGGGCTGATGAAGGTCTCCAGCAGCGTGCGCAACACCACCGCCTCGTCCTCGCGTGGCAGCCGTTTGAAATCCTGGTAATCCAAATCTCCGGCCAGCAATTCGTCCTCGCGGATGCAACCCAACTCCTGCAGATGCTTCCGCACCCTCCGAACCACGGCGGCGGCGTAGCCACTGAGCAGCTCCCGCCGCAGCAAGATGAAGCCGCCAAAGTCCTGGCGCTGGATCATGCCGCCCCGGCCAGCAGCGTCAGCACCGCCCGCAGTTCCTGGTCGGCGAACCGCTTGAATTCGCCGGACTGGAGCCGCGTTCCGAACTGCTCACTGGCCAGAAGGCGAACAGACGAACTTGCTTCTTAATCTGCTTTGTCCTGCGATTCTCCAGCGGCGATCTTGACTTCAAGTGAACCCGGCATCCCTTTGAATGACTCGATCCACTGCTTCAGACGCGAAGCATGCTCTGGGGTTAATTCTTCAAAGCTGCTAACGTGAAAGTGAATCACCAGCGAGACTTCGCCGCTCTTTGGGGCTTCAACTCTCATCGGCCCCTTGTCCGCAATTACGCCCGGGGACGTCGGCGACGCAACAGTGGGAGCTACCGACGGTGTTTCCTCCTGAACTTCGTCGAGGTTGCCCCGTGTCAGTGCACCGTTCTCAGCCTCCTCCACGAGTCCGGTATAAACCACAAAATCGATGAGAAAATCGAGCGCACTGGAATCCCCCTCGCTTGCACCACACTTGATTGCCAACGACTTCTTGAATTCAGATCTGTTCAGGCTAGGACGAAGCGTCATGTTCTGGATGGCTACTTGGCCATACCAGCACCGGCTGACGATTTTACGCAGGTGTGCCTTAGCGCCGGCCTCGTCCCATGCGGACTCGCGCGCGAACCGGACCGCTCCTTCGGTTGGCAAATAGTAGCCGTATTTCGGAGAGGTTAGAATCTCCGAATCCTCAAGGAATCGATTGTTGGCGCTGACTCTTGTCGGAGGAATGTTTGCCGCACTGGCGACATCTTTGTAGTTTACCTGAGTTTCGCCTCCATTGGAAGCGACCGCATATCCTTTGATGATCTTCACCAGCACTTCAGCGTTCGCCTGAGGCAATGAGCGCTCGGCAGTCAATCTGGGAACCCGTATTTTTGCAGTTTCCTGTGACGCGATTTCGGATTGTTCTTCACTCATGATCTTCTCCTATTTCCAAAGCTAAAGCATACAAATATGGGATTTCAAAGCGGTCTGATTGGTTGACCGACTTCTTGTCCTTGATAGCGACGGCTCCGACTCTAACCAAATCGGCGATGACAAGTCCTGCATCAAGCCGGTCCTCCTTTCCCAACGCCTTACTCAATTCTGATCGGCTGAAACAGCGTGATGGGCTGCCTTTTAACTCGGCGTACGTGCGCTTGAAATTCTCGAAGACGTGCAGAAAGTCGGTGACCTTGTTTGCGGCAGTCTGCCGAATGGCCTCATGAATAGCCTGACCAGAAATGAGCTTGCCGTCCGAAGGAGGGTTTATGGCCTGCAGGTCATAATTCTGCTGTGTCCTTTGTGCGCTGATGCAGAAATTTATCAAGTCGCGCGGTAACACATCGCCGTTCCCGTCTTTAAGCAGTTCGTAAAGTTCATAAAAACTATTCAGCCTCTGTCTCCTCTGCCAGTCAAACACCTCATTGACCCACTCTATACTGACCGGGAAGGTCACTGGCCCAGTGTGCGATGGATGAAGAGGCAAAAGTCGGTGAGCCAACAAGATGGCAAGATCTTCCCGCGACCACTGCAACTCCAGTTTTAGCGCGCTGAAATGATCCTTGTTGACGTATGTGAGCGAATGGTAGATGTCGCTTCGGAAGAACAGTTTGAAGCTGATGTGCCTCAAACGAACCAACTCGGCGACGGCCCGCATCAGGTTGCTGAGCAAATCCTCCACTTCGTCGTGTCCATTCCCATTGACTGAAACTTCGTCGAGACTGTCCAAACACACCCAAATGTCCGCGCCGATAGTCTGTAGCCAATCGTTTGCCGAGTAGATCACGTAGTCGATCTCGGTCACAGCCAACGGAGTTGTCAGCGGAAATTCGGTCTTGAGGTAATCGCCGAGGCCAACGTTGAACTTCAGCGCGCGCATTGCCTGCCAAACCGTCGGTATTTCCCTGTATACCCTCCAGCGGACAAGGAACCGCTTGTAGTTCTTCTGCAAGTCCTCGGGCAAGCTGGCTTCCTCGAGGCAGCGTTTCGCAATTAGACTCGCCAGGTAGAACCGCCACAATGTGACCCGTGAGGTCATCCCGTGCTCCCTCAGCGTAGCCCAGTGATCGCGAGGCTGAGGTTCGTCGCTGATCCAGAGGTTCGGCTTGGACAGAATGTTGATTTCCGATTCAAGCTCTCGGAACATCCGGAAGATCGCACTCTTCCCCGCACCCTTTGCACCGAGGATCAGGTACGTCTTGTCAGAGCAGGCCAGCGCAAAGGAGCTAGAGCGGTAAAAATAGTTCTTGAGCTGCTGCTCCTGTTGAGCCGCACCCAATCCAAAATCGATCTTGTCCAGCGCACTCACAGGAGCACTTTACCTCTGCGTCAGAACGCCAACAACTGAAAATCCTGCCCAAACTGGCCCCCCTGCGACTTTCCGGCCCAGCCGATTACGATTGTGGCTTCTTTGGCGACCGGGCGGCTTCGGATGTTCCTGTTCGCGGTCTTCTGGGAGCCAGTTGAAGTAAAGGAATTGCGCCGGGGAAACGCGGAGCAATGGTCGAAGGATGAACGCTGAAGGCTGAAATGTGGATTGGGCGTCCTCCAGTCCTGCCCCGATTTTCGCGGCGTAGCGGCGGCTCGATAGAGCGCCGCCGTCTTTCTGCTCCCGCGTCTGCCAACCGGCCGAGAATGCGGCGCTCTGCCGAGACGCCGCTACGGGTCGCACCGCGAAATGACCGTTTTGACACCCCATCCTCTCCCCGTCTGAGGCGGAGAGGGAGAAGGCGGGCATGATGGCAATGTTGACCTGAACGGCGCGCGGACTGCGCAACACGCTCGACAACATGGCAACGCCCTCCTGAGTGAAGGCCTGCGGCAGATACTTGAAATGCTGGCCGCGCTTTAAGGTTCCAAATTGGAACCTTAATCCAACCGCCTCATCCGCAGTGAGTTGGAACATGAAATCGGGCGGAAAGCGGTCGGGATCTCGTTTGACAGCGCGATTCGGAGCCCCGGTGGTGACGCCGGAAAGCACCGCCAGGTCTGCGTCCAACAGCACTTTCTCCCCTCGGATGAGGTGGATCAATCTTCCGACCTGCTTCTTCCCGTTCGAGGCGGAGAGGGAGGAGACCCGCACCACCGCCTTGTCCTTCGGGCTGCGGCTCAGGAAGACGGCGTGGGTGAAGTCTGGGTCGCTCATGGTGTGGACGGCATACTATGGGAAGGAGTGTGGCATGGCAAGCTGACTTGGGCGGGCGTCGGCAACGGCGTGACGTTCTCTGCCGCCGCTTTCAGGGCGGGGATGAATGGTTGGGCCGGTTACCCAGGGCATCGCGCGGGGCGCTCAGCCCTGGGCTGGAGTCTCGCATCCCTCCAGGATGCCCAGGCGGTGGGTCGCGGACCGCCGGGCTGCGGTGGGGTTTCGGTGCTCCGCGGTCGGGCAGTGCCGTAACTGGTGGGGCTCTTCTAAGAAACCACCTTGGAAGACGTTGTTATACAGGAGCTTACCCTGGCGTCGATTGAGCACATCTTCACCCGGCATAGTCCTGGTTTCTTGCACGAGTAGGCCACTCAAAGAGTGGATGGGCGCTGACGAGCCCGCTGAACCCCACGGTGTGAACGGCTCGCGAGGACCTGCCTGTGCGTCGCACGCAGACAGGCGCTTGCCCCAGCGGGAGATCGAATTGAGACGTGGCCACGGAAATCGCGGCGTTCATTCCGGCCATAAGGTTGCCGGCAGAGGCGCGGGACGTTCTGCCGCCGCTTTCAGGGCGGGGATGAACGGTTGGAATCGGTTACCCAGGGCATCGCGCGGGGCGCTCAGCCCTGGGCTGGAGTCTCGCATCCCTTCAGGATGCCCAGGCGGTGGGCAGCCACCCAGGCGAGGTGCGAAGGACGAAGTCCGAATGACGAATGACGGACGGTGGGGCGCGGACCATCGGAATCACCGCTTGACGGGGCACTGGGTCAAATCGGACGATTCGCCCATGACCACCCAGGCTCTCGTCTCGCGAAACCGCGAAACAAAGGAGCGCGTGAAAACGTTCATCGCCCTGCTGGCGCTGTCGATGGCCGTCAGCGCCGCGCCTTTGCCCATGCCCCAACAGCTCGCCTGGCAGAAACTCGAGCTGACCATGTTCTGCCATTTCGGCGTCAACACGTTCACGGACCGCGAATGGGGCGAAGGCACGGAACCGGAGACGATTTTCAATCCCACGAACCTCGACTGCGGCCAGTGGGTCGGCGCCGCCAAGGCCGGCGGGTTCAAGCTGATGATCATGACCGCCAAACACCACGACGGCTTCTGCCTGTGGCCCTCGAAGTTCACCGACCACAGCGTAAAAGGGTCGCCGTGGAAGAACGGCCGGGGCGATGTCGTGGGCGAGTTCGTCGCCGCCTGCCGCGCGCAGAAGATGAAGGTCGGGCTCTACCTTTCGCCCTGGGACCGGCACGAGAAAACCTACGGCACCGACGCCTACAACGATCATTTCTGCAACCAGCTCACCGAACTGCTGTCGAACTACGGCGTCATTGACGAGGTGTGGTTCGACGGCGCCAACGGCGAAGGGCCGAACGGCAAGAAGCAGGTCTATGACTGGAACCGCTACTTCGCGCTCATCCGGCAACTCCAGCCGCGCGCGTTGATCGCCATCTCCGGGCCGGACATCCGCTGGGTCGGGAACGAGTCGGGCGTCGCGCGCCCGGGCGAGTCGAGCGTGCAGACGCGCGATGGCCAGCCGGTCTGGTATCCGGCCGAGTGCGACGTCTCGATCCGGCCGGGCTGGTTTTATCACGCCAGCGAGGACGGCAAGGTGAAGACGATCGCGGAGTTGATGGACATTTATTTCAAATCCGTGGGGCGGAATTCCGTCCTGCTGCTCAACGTCCCGCCGGATCGCGCGGGCCGCTTCGCCGCGCCGGATGTGCAGCGATTGCAGGAATTCGGCGTGGCGGTCCGCGGTCTGTTCACCAATGAAATTGCGCGCGGCACGGCCAACGGCATTGTCGAGTTCGGCGGCGAACGGCGATTCAACCTTGTGAACGTGCGGGAGGACATTGAGCAGGGTGAACGGGTCCAGGCCTATCACCTGGAGGTCCGCCAGGGCGGCGCGTGGCAGGCCGTGGCGCGGGGCACGGTGATCGGCCAGCGCAACCTGCATCGGGTCGCGGAGGTGAAGGCGGAGGCCGCGCGGTTGGTGGTGGAGCGCAGCAGCGCCGAACCGCACGTGAGTTGGTCGCTCCACCAGACGAAGCCAATCGGCCCGTGGGGAGAGGCGTCGGAGCGCTGACGAACCGGGCCGTGATGGGGCTGCGGTGTGCCGCGGCCGTGACTGCTCGTTCCGATCTGGTGGGGCTCTGACGAGCCGCGAACAGGTTGATGGTTGATGGTTGAGAGTTGAGCGACCGGAGGAGGGCCGCGGCAAGTTGTGGGGGAGAGCCGGCTCGTGAGGACGCCCCACCAGAGAATTTCGAGTTTCGAGGTGCGAGGGTCGAATTCGCGTGAGTTGGTGGAATTCGTGTCTCGGCGCGCGAGGACCTGCCTGTGCGTCGCATCTGCCTGTGCGGACGCAGACAGGCGCAGACAGGCGCAGACAGGCGCTTGCCCCACCGGGAGATTGAATTGCGACATGGCCGCGGAAATCGCGGGATTCATTCCGGCCACAAGGGTGTTGGCGGAGGCGGGGGACGTTCTGCCGCCACTTTCAGGGCGGGAATGGATGGTTGGACCGGTTACCCAGGGCATCGCGCGGGGCGCTCAGCCCAGGGCTGGATTTTCGCATCCCTTCAGGATGCCAAAGCGGTGGGTCACGGACCGCCGGGCCGCGGAAATCGCGGGCTTCATTCCGGCCACAAGGGTGTTGGCGGAGGCGGGGGACGTTCTGCCGCCGCTTTCAGGGCGGGAATGGATGGTTTGTACCGGTTACCCTGGGCATCGCGCGGGGTGCTCAGCCCAGGGCTGGATTCTCGTATCCCTTCAGGACGCCAAGGCGCTGGGTGGTGGACCACCGGGCCGCGGAAATCGCGGGGTTCAATCCGGTCGCGAGGTCATCGGCAGTTGTGCCGCCACTTTCAGGGCGGGAATGGATGGTTGGACTGGTTACCCTGGGCATCGCGCGGGGCGCTCAGCCCAGGGCTGGAGTCTCGCATCCCTTCAGGATGCCAAAGCGGTGGGTCACGGACCGCCGGGCGGCAGCAGCGCCGTTCGGCGGAAATCGAAAATGCTGGCCAAGGGTGGGCAACGGGCCTATGGGTTTTCCAGCCCTGAGTTTGGACATGAGACGTCGCTTGTTTTTGCAGCGCATCGCCACCCCGGTGCTGCTCGCCCCGCCGTTCGCCGGTGTGGCTCGTCGCGCGCTGGCGGCGGAGACGCCGGAGCCCTGGATCACCCTGCAGCAGGCGGCGGATTGGCGCACGCGCTGGGAGAAGGAGATCCTCGGCACCACCCGCACCCGTTATTGTGACAAGGAAACGGGCGAGGAACTGGGCTGGCTGGTCAGCCCGCTGCTCGAAGGGTTTTACCAGGGCTACCTCGCCACGCGCGGCGCCGAGTGGGTGGCCCGGCTCGTCGAATGGATGGACGCCTGTGTCCGCCGCGCCACCAAGGAGCCCGACGGGTTTCCGGGCTGGCCCAAGGGCGACGGCGGCGGGGGCGAATCCACCGAGTTCAGCGCCGACAGCCTGCTGGGCGAGGCGATGATGCTGCGGCCGGCGGTGCTGATGGCGGACACGATCCTGAAGACGCCCGCACTGGCGGCCCGGTTCGGCGACGCGGCGCGCGCCTACGTCAAACTCGCCGAGGACGTTTTCCAGAAATGGGACACGCGCGGTTGCTGGCGCACTGTGAAGGACGGCGGGTTGTGGATCGTGCCCGCGTTTGGCATTGACCGCCAGACGGGCCAGTGGTCCGCCGGGTATGCGCAACGCGCGACCACCGGTTTCTCGAATCCGGCCAACAAGGAGAACCACATCGCGCGCTGGCTGATCGCGTTGTTCGACGTGACCCGGAAACCGGTCTATCGCGAACGCGCCGAGGGCTGGTGGCGGCTGATGCGGTCGCGCCTGCGGACGCGCGAGGACGGGAAGTTCTACGTGTGGAATTACTGGGACCCGGCTGGTCCCTGGGATTACAAGCCCGACGGCTCGCCGAAGCACTGGGTGGGTGTGCATCCGAACGGCGGTTATTACGGGATTGATGTCGAGAGCATGGTTGTGGCGTTCGAGCATGGGCTGGTGTTCGATCGCGACGACCTAGCCCGGCTCATCCGCACGAACCGCGATTTCATGTGGAACCAGCAGATGACCGGCGCGCGGTTCCAGCGCATTGACGGCGGCCAGCCCGATCCGCGCTGGAAGAACTCGCCCGGCGTGCTCTGGACCGGCCTGATTCCCCACGACGCCACGCTGCGAAAGGTCTTTGTGGCCAACCATAACCCGGTCAGTTGGGGCGGTATCGCCGCGACGCCGTGGTTCCTGGCCAAGGCGGTGGCCGCCGCCGGCGCAAATTCCGCAACCTGAACCGAAGGCAGCAAATCACCCTGCGAACCTGTCATACCATGAATGCTCAACCCACTCTGAATCGCCGCGAGTTCCTCGCCAGCACCGCCCTCGCCACTACCGCCGCCGCCCTGCCGCTGACCCTGTCGGCCGCAGACACGCCCGCATCTGCGCCCGGCCGGCCCAAGGTCGGCTGCTTGAGTTGGTGCTTCCACAGCCTGGGCCCGGCGGCCGATCCCGAGCCGGCCATTGACATCATTGGCGGACTGGGCTTCGACGGCATCGAGCTGATCGTCACGGCGCGCCGCGATCTCACGGATTTCTGGACCGACGCGCGCATTGACCGGCTGAAGCGGAAGCTCGACAGCCACAAACTGCAGGTGTCGCAATTCGTCATCTTCCAGCCGGTGGTCGAGGATTTGTCGAGCACGCGGCCGGAGGAACAGGCGAAGGCGCTGGACTATTTCGAGGCAGGCTGCCGGATCGGACAGAAGTTCGCGGCGCCCATCATCAACATCGTGGCGCCGTGGGCGCGCGAGTTGAAGGGACCGAGCGATTACCTGCCGCGGTTTTACGAGCTCGATCCGGCCGCGCCGGGGCAGAAATTCCACATTGACATCGCGCCGGGATTCGACTGGGACAAGGTGTGGCAGGCTTATGTCGCCACGACGCGGGCCTGCCTCGAGCGGGCGAAGGCGCACGGGATGCGGTTCTCGATCGAACAGCACACGCATTGTCTCGTGCCGGAAGCGGCGTCGTTCCTCCGGCTGTGGGACGCCATCCGCGATCCGGTGCTGGGCTACAACCTCGATGCGGGCTGGACGCTGCTGCAGCGCGAATACCCGCCGCTGGCGGTTTACAAGGTCCGCGGGCACCTGATGAACCTGCACATGCGCGACATTGACGGCCAGATGCGCCGTTTCCCGCCGATCGGCGACGGGGTCATGGATTTCCGGGCGATTGTCGAGGCGCTGCGGCAGACCGGCTTCAGCGGGTTCGCCTCGCTCGAACAGGACAAGAACCCGGGCGACCGGGACATGACCGAGACTTGTCGCCGCTACGTGCGGATGATGCGGGAATACCTCGGTTGATCGTGCACGGCGGCCACAGCGCCCTTCCGCGCGGGGCGGACGCGCCTCTCCCGCGGCATCGGCCTCGGCGCAGGAACAAGCGATCCTGAAAAGCGGCTTGCATGTCGCTTATTTTTGCGGTATAGGCAACGGCGTTGCTTGCGGGGCCGGGTGGCCGGCGCGACAACCGTCAACCCGCAGAGAACGGAACGTGCGGGACCCAGTAACCCAATGGCATTTGTTGCCGGACAGGCATTCGTGAATCGGTTGTTCGCCCGCCGCGAGGTTGGGCGAACGACGGCGCTTGGGCGGAAACCGGCTTTGCCGGAGCGGGCGAAACCGGCCGCGCTCGACGTGCTCCATGCCTACGGGCGGCTGCTGAAACTGCGCATCGTCCTGATGGTGCTCATCTCCTGCGCCATCGGCCTGGTCCTGGCCAGTGGCGGACACGTGGTGGCGGCGGTGGTCGGCTGGACGCTCCTGGGCACGGCCCTGCTTGCCGGCGGCGCGTGCGCGCTCAATCAATACCAGGAGCGGGAGCTCGACGCCCGCATGGAGCGCACCCGGCACCGTCCCCTGCCGGCGGGACTGCTGGACCCACGGCGCGCCCTGGTCTTTAGTATCGCTCTTTTGGTTGCGGGCGGTGCCCTGCTGGCCTGGCGGGTCAACCTGCTGACCGCCCTGCTCGGTTTCCTCACCGCGCTGCTCTACAATTTCGTTTATACGCCGATGAAGCGGCGTACCTGGCTCAACACGCCGATGGGCGCGATTCCCGGCGCGATTCCGCCGATGATGGGCTGGGCGGCGGCCACCGGCCGGCTGGACGCGGGGGCCTGGCTGCTGTTCGTCATGGTGTTTCTCTGGCAGCATGTGCATTTCTACGCGATCGCCTGGCTGTTTCGGGACGACTACCGGCGGGCCGGGTTCCGGATGTTGCCAACGGTTGAAGGCGGGGGCGATCGCACCTTTCACCAGCTCCTCTTCGCCGCGTCGGCATTGATTCCGGTGTCGCTATTGCTGGCGGGGCTGCACCTGACGGGGCCGGCGTACTCCTGCGGCGCGGTCGTGCTCGGCGCCGGGATGCTGGCGGCGGGGATTGGCTTGTTCCGCTCGCGCTCGCTGCGGGCGGCGCACGTGGTGATGTGGGCTTCGATCGCCTACCTGCCGCTGCTGCTGGGGGCGATCGTGCTGGACCTGTATCTCTGAGGACATGAAGGAGCATTCGAGACGACCATGACGATGACCAATGCCGTGATGGGCGCCGCTGGGGAGCACATGCATCATCAGATCTCGGTCTTCAACGCGCAATCCCCGCAAGCCGAATCCATCGTTCATCTCTTTTACGTGGACCTGGCAATTTCGGCGGTGATTTTCCTGACCGTCACGGCGTTGGTGATCGCCGCCGTCATTCGTTTCCGGGCGCGCCCGGGCGATGCCGAGCCCTACCAGGACCCCGGCAATCCCCGGCTGGAGACACTCTGGACGGTGATTCCCGCGTTGATCCTGCTCGGGCTGCTCATTTTGACGGCGCGCACGATGCTGGCCGTCAACCCGCCGGTCGGCGACCGCAAGGCCAACGTCGTCGTGATGGCGCACCAGTGGTGGTGGGAATACCGATATCCCTCCGGCGTCATCACGGCCAACGAACTGCATATACCGACGGGCACGAACTGGCTGCTCAGCATCCAATCGGCGGACGTCATTCACGATTTCTGGGTACCCTCGCTGGGGGCGAAAATGGACGCGATTCCGGGGCATCCGAACGTCCTGTGGATCACCGCGCAAACGCCCGGCACCTACCAGGGCACGTGCGCCGAGTATTGCGGTGCGGAGCACGCCATGATGGGCATTCGCGTGATCGTGCAGTCGCCGGAGGAATTCGTCCGCTGGGAGCAGGGACAACTGCATCTCCCCGTGGCGCCGGCCGGCGAGGAGATCGAACGGGGCGCCCGGCTGTTCGCCGACAAGACGTGCCTGAACTGTCATCGCATCAACGGCACGAAGGCGGTGGCGGGCGTCGGCCCCGACCTGACCCACCTGGCGGATCGCGACACCATTGGCTCGGATCTCCTGGCCAACAACCTGACGAATCTGACCCGCTGGATCGCCGATCCCCAGGCGATCAAGCCGGCCTGCAACATGCCGGCCCTGCGCCTGACCGGGGTGGAGGCACACGACATTGCGGTTTACCTGGAGAGTTTGAAATGAGCGAGGCCGCGAAATCCCACGGAACCCTCACGTCGCTCGCGGACATCAAGGAATACCGCGGCGTGCTGAGCTGGGTGGCTTCGATTGACCACAAGCAGATCGGCATCATGTACATCCTCTCCGGCTTTTTCTTCCTGCTGGTCGGCGTGGCGGAGGCGATGATCATGCGCGTCCAACTGGCGCGGCCGGCGAACCATCTTATTTCGCCGGAGACCTACGACCAGCTTTTCACCATGCACGGCACGACCATGGTGTTCCTCATGGCCATGCCGCTGCTGTTCGGTTTCTCGGTGTACCTGGTGCCCCTGATGATCGGCGCGCGGGACATGGCGTTCCCGCGGCTGAACGCGTTCGGCTTCTGGATCTACTTCTTCGGCGCCCTGATGCTCTATTTCAGCTTCCTGGCGGGCGGCGCGCCGGCGGCAGGCTGGTTTAGCTATGCGCCGCTGACCGAGAGAGGTTATTCGTTCGACCACGGCATTGACTATTGGGCGCTAAGTCTGCTCGTGATGGGGGCGGGATCGGTGGCCACCGGCATCAACCTGATCGTCACGGTGCTGACGCTGCGCGCGCCGGGCATGACGCTGCGCCGGGTGCCGCTGTTCGTGTGGATGGTGTTCATCAACGGCATCCTCGTGGTGCTGGCCATGCCGCCGCTTAACGCGGCGCTGGTGATGATCCTCACGGACCGCCTGCTGAACACGCATTTCTTCACGCCCGCCACCGGCGGCTCGGTGCTGATGTGGCAGAACTATTTCTGGATGTTCGGCCACCCGGAAGTGTACATCCTCGTCCTCCCCGCCTTTGGCGTCATCTCCGAGGTCATTCCGGTTTTCTCGCGCAAGGTGATGTACGGCTACGGGCTGATGGCCACCTCGACGGTGGCTATCGCGTTCCTGAGCTTCGGCGTGTGGATTCATCACATGTTCGCCACCGGCCTGGGCTTCGCGGTCCTCTACATTTTCGCCGCCAGCAGCATGCTGATTGCCGTGCCCACCGGCATCAAGGTGTTCAATTGGATCGCCACCATGTGGGGCGGCACGATCCGCTTCACGACGGCAATGCTGTTTGCGACGGCCTTCCTGATTCAGTTCACGATCGGCGGACTGAGCGGCATCACGTTCGCCGCCATTCCGCTGGACTGGCAGCTCACCGACAGTTATTTCGTGGTCGCCCACATCCACTACGTCCTCCTCGGCGGCACGCTCTTCGCGATGGTGGCCGGCACGTATTACTGGTTTCCCAAGGTCACCGGCCGGCTGATGTCGGAGCGGCTCGGGAAATGGAATTTCTGGCTGATGGTCATCGGCTTCAACGGCACGTTCGCAGTGCTGCACATTCTCGGTGTGCTCGGCATGCCGCGGCGCGTTTACACCTATCCCGACCGGCCGTATTTCGGCCTGATGCATTCGGTTTCGACGCACTTCGCCTACGTGCTCGTGCTCGGCCTGCTCGTGTTTGTCTTCAACATGATCTGGAGCCTGTTCAAGGGGAAGGTCGCGGGGCCCGACCCGTGGGACGCCTGGACCCTGGAATGGACGACCAGTTCGCCGCCGCCGCCGGAGAATTTCGAGCGCGTGCAAACGGTGCGCGGACGGCGCCCGCTGTGGGATTTGAAACACGGCGCGGAGGCGGGCGCCGGGAAGGAGGGCCAATGATGGAGCGCAACAAAATGGGCATGCTCCTGTTCATCGTCTCGGAGGCGGTGTTCTTCATCCTGCTGATTTCGACTTACATCTTTTATCATCGCCAGGGCGGCGAGGGGCCGACGGCGGCCAATTCGCTGGATCTGCTCAAGACCAGCATCTTCACGGCGGCCCTGCTGGCCAGCAGCGTGACGATGCACTTTGCGGTGAGCAGCGCGAAAGCCCGGAAGCCACGGGGTGTCGGGCTCTGGCTCCTGGCCACCATCACGCTGGGCACGATCTTCCTGGTGGGCCAGGGGGCTGAATACCTGGGCTTGATCCGGGAGGATGTGACCATCAGCCGGAACCTTTTTGGCACGACCTTCTTCACGCTGACCGGGTTTCACGGCCTCCATGTTTTCATCGGTTTGGTGATGCTCGTCATTCTGCTGGGCCTGGCGCTCGACCGCCGCGGGCACCCGCTCAAGGCGCCGGCGGTCGAGGTCATTTCGATTTACTGGCATTTCGTGGACGTGGTTTGGATCGCCGTGTTCAGCGTGATTTATCTCTGGGCGTTCGTATGACCGGCTGGGAACTGCTCACCTCCACCTGGGAATGGCACCCGTCGGTGATTGTCGGGTGCGTGCTCCTGCTGGGCGCCTACCTGGCGGCGACGCGTTTTCGCCTCGAGGCGACGACGGCCTGGTTTGCCGGGGGTGTCGTGACGCTGTTTCTCGCGCTGGTGTCGCCGCTGGACCCGCTGAGCGACGACTATCTTTTCAGCGCGCACATGATGCAGCACATCCTGCTCGACATGGTCGCGCCGCTCTGCTTTGTCTTGGGGATGCCGGCGGACCTGGTTCGTTCGGCGTTGCGCTGGCACCCGGCGGCGGTGGCGGAGCGAATCCTCGGCCATCCGGTGGTTGCCTGGTTCCTCGGCACGGCCACCCTGTGCATCTGGCACGCGCCGGTGCTCTATAACGCCACGCTGGAAAACGATAACGTCCACATTTTCGAGCACCTGACGTTTCTCGTGACCGGCACGATCCTCTGGTGGCCGGCCTTCAATCGTGTGCCCGGGCTCCGATTGACGCCGATGATGTCGGTCCTTTACCTCACGCTGGCGGCGCTGGCCAACGGCGTCCTCGGCATCTTCTTCAGCTTTTCCTCCACGCCGTATTATGAGGCTTATCTCCATCCGAAGGACGAGCTCGGATTGCTGCCGCTGCTGCGCGGCAAGTGGGGGTTGGACCCGCTGAACGACCAGCAGCTCGGCGGCGGATTCATGTGGGTACTGGGCAGCATTATTTATCTTTGGGCCATCGTCGTGGTGGTGGTCCGGTGGTACCAACTGCCCGACACGGAGGGGAAACACATTGTGGCATGAGCAAACATTCTGAAAACGAGCACGGCGCCGCGGCGCCGGCCGGGGAACCGCAATGGCACGCGCCCCTGCCGGAGAAGCTGCCGGCGCCGACCGCGTGGCCGATGGTGCAGGCGTTCGGCGCGTGCCTGATCGCCTGGGGTGTGGTGACTTCGTGGATCATTTCCGCCGTGGGCCTCGTCATTTTTGCGGCGGGCACGGGCGGGTGGATTGCAAGGATGCGCGATGAACAGGGAGACTAAGACAACCGTGCCCCCGGCGGGTGGCCCGGATTCACCGGAGCGCCGGCGGTTCTTGACCGGCCTCTGCCTCGGACTGAGCGCGCTCGCCTCGGCGGTCGTGAGCATCCCCGTGCTCGGCTTTGTGCTCGCCCCGCTGCTGCGAAAGGAGGAACGGGCCTGGCGGCGGGTCGGGTCGGTGGAGGCCTTCAAGGTCGGCGCGACGGTGGCCGTCACCTTCCCGAACGCGACTTCCGTGACGTGGGACGGCTCGGCGGGGCGGACGGCCGCGTGGTTGCGCCGGATGAAGGACCAGGAGTTCGTGGCCTTCGCCATCAGTTGCACTCACCTAGGCTGCCCGGTCCAATGGAAGGAAGATGCCAACCTTTTCATGTGCCCGTGCCACGGCGGCGTGTATTACAGCAACGGCGAGGTCGCCGGCGGTCCGCCGCCCCGGCCGCTGCCCCGTTACAACGTCCGCGTGCGCGACGGTCAGGTCGAGATCGAAACCGCGCCCATCCCGTTTGTTTGAACCCCGGTCTATGAATTCGCTTCGGAAGCTGTGGGCTGAGATTGACGACCGCACCGGCATCAGCGGCCTGGTCAAGCCCATGCTGGACCACCTGGTGCCGCCGGACTCCAAATGGTGGTACGTCTTCGGCAGCGCGACGATGATCGCGTTCATGATCCAGGTCGTGACCGGTATTGCGCTCGCAACCGTGTATGCGCCGACGGCGGGTCATGCCTACGACAGCCTCAAGTACATCACCGAGGAGGTGCCGTTTGGCCGCCTCGTGCGCGGGATGCATTACTTTGGCGCCTCGTTCATGGTGATCTTCGTGGTGGTTCACATGGTGCGCGTGTTCATGATGGCGGCCTACAAATACCCGCGCGAAACCAACTGGCTCACCGGTGTGGTGCTGCTCGGGCTGACGGTCACGATGGGGTTCACCGGGCAGTTGCTGCGGTGGGACCAGAACGCCATCTGGTCCTCGGTGGTCGGCGCCTCACAAGCCGCCCGCACCCCGGTGATGGGCAAGTGGCTGGCGCATCTTATCCTGTCGGGCGACACGGTGAGCAGCGCGACGCTCAGCCACATCTTCGCGATCCACGTCTTTGTACTTCCGGGGCTCGTGATGGCCTTTATCGGATTTCATGTCTATCTGGTGATGCGCCACGGGATTTCCGAGCCGCCCAAGGCGGGCAATCCAGTGGACCCCCAGACCTACCGGCAGTCGTACCACGACATGCTGAACAAGGTCGGCAAACCTTTCTGGCCCTATGCCGCGTGGCGCGACGTCGTGTTCGGCACGCTCGCGGTCATCGCCATCGTGGCGCTGGCATGGTGGATCGGTCCGCCCGCCCTCGACGCACCCGCCGATCCCACAATCGTCGAGGCGCGACCCGCGCCGGACTGGTATCTGCTCTGGTATTTTGCGGTGCTCGCCCTGGTGCCGCACCGGGCGGAGGATTACGTGATCCTGCTCGCGCCGGCGCTCATGGGACTGGCCCTGTTCTCCGTGCCGTTCTTGAACAACCGCGGTGAGCGGAGCTGGCGACGCCGGCCCTGGGCCGTCGTCACCATCGTGTTCGCAGGCACCTGTATCGGCGTGCTCTGGCTGGCCGGCGCGCGGGAAGACTGGACGCCCAACTTTGCCGTCAAGCCACTGCCGGCAACCGTCATCGGTCCCGACCGCGGGCCGGTCCACGCCGGTGGCATTGCGTTCAACGAAAAGGGCTGCATGTATTGCCACGCGGTTTCCGGCTACGGCGGGAAGCGCGGGCCGGATTTGACGAGCGTGGGCGCCCGGCTGTCGCGCGACCAGATTGTCATCCGCATCCTGAGCGGCGGCTATGACATGCCGGCCTACGCGAACAACCTCACGACGGAGCAACTGGACAACCTCACCGCCTTCCTGCAGTCCCGGAAGGCGCGTTGATCGCCGCCAGTGTCCCAATCTTCTGGTGAGGCTCTGCCGAGCCGGCTCGCTCGCCCCACCAAGGACCCGGCTCGCGGGGACCTGTCTGCCGCGGCCTGTCTGCGCCTGTCTGCGGCCGCACAGGCAGATGCCGATCCGCACAGGCAGGCACGGGCAGGCGCCCCACCGACAAGTCAAATCAGGCCACCACCTGATCGGCCGGCATCACAGCGTTCGGATATGAAGTCCACCGTCCACGTGGATCACCTCGCCGGTGCTGTAAGGCAGCAGGTCCTGCGCAATGGCGGCCACGGCCTTGCTGACATCCGCTGGCGTGCCCCAGCGGCGAAGGGGCGTCAGCCCGCCGGCAATGAGGGCGTCGTACTTCGCCTGCACCGCCGCCGTCATGTCGGTGGCGATGATGCCGGGGCGGATTTCATAGACGCCGATGCCATGCTCCGCCAGGCGCGCGGCGAACAGCGGCGTCAACATCGCCAGGGCGGCTTTCGACACGCAGTAATCTCCGCGGTTCACCGACGCGGTGTCGGCGCTGATGGAGGAAATGGTGATGATTTTGCGCGGAGACAAGACCGGCAGGTCGGCCGCCCGGCCCTGTTCGATCATCCAGTTCGCCACCCGTTGCGTGAGGAAAAACGGGCCTTTGGCGTTGACGGCCAGGAGCCGGTCGAAGCTGGCCTCGGTGGTGTCGAGCAAATCGTCGCGGGCGGCGGGCGCGACGCCGGCGTTGTTCACGAGCAGATCGAGCCGGCCGAAGGCGGCGCGGGTGAAGTCAACGAGCCGCTGGCGGTCGGCGGCGACGCTGATGTCCGCCGGGCAGATCTCCGCCCGGATGGGCTTCGCGCAGGCGCGCGCGGCGGCCAGACAAGCCGCCGCAGTCGCGCGGGCAGCGGCTTCGTTGACGGCGTAATTGAGGACGAGGTCCCAGCCGAGGTTCGCGAGTTCCCGGGCGATGCCGGCGCCGATGCCGCGCGAGCCGCCGGTGATGAGCGCAACCGGATTCATGGGCTGAGGCTACGCCGCCGGACGGCATTTGCAAAGACGACGAAATGCGGCCCGCCCCATCAATCAATGGATTTCCTCACGGAAGCGATCACGCCCGACAAAATCAGCGCCACCGCGAGGACACAGACGATCGCTGCGCCGGTCGGAAAATCGAATTGATAGGCGACCACCAGGCCAGCAACGCTCGCCAGGGTGGCCGTGATCCAGCCGATCACCATCAACGCGGTTAGTTGGCGCGCCAGGAAATTCGCGCAGACGGCCGGTACAATGAGATACGAGAACACCAGCAGCACCCCGCCGATCTGCACGAAGCTCGTCACCACCAGACCGAACAGCGCATAGAACAGAAAGTCCCACCAGCGCACCGCCAGGCCTTCCGCCAGCGCGCGCTCCGGTTCGAATGAAATCATGAGGAATTTCTTGCGGAAGATGACATGCACGATGCCGATGGCCACGTAGATCCCGAAGGTGCGGAGCAGTTCCGCCGGCGTGACCAGGAGCACGTCCCCGATCAGTGTCCGGCGGAGTTCCTCGTTGCCCTCGGCGCTCCGGCTTAACAGCACAATGCCCAGGGCCGCGGCCACGACGTACACAATTCCAATCAGCGCTTCCTGGGGAACCCGGTGATGCGTGCGGGCGCGGGTGGCCGCAAAGATGGCTGCGCCCACGAGGGTGAACCCAAACGACCACAGATAAGTTTGCGGGTCGTGGCCCTCGTGGCCCAGGAGGAGCGAAACGCAGGTGCCGAGCGCCGCGACCTGCGCCAGCGCGAGGTCCACGAAAATGACCTCGCGGCGCACGATGTGCAGGCCGAGATAGACCAGCATCCCCGGCAACAACAGGCACGCCACCAGCGGCCACTTCATGACCATGAGGGCTTCGTTCATAAGAGATGCGTCGCGGATGCAGCCCGCCTATTTCCCTTCCGCGAGGGCCTGCGCCAGCGAATTCACCAGGCGGTCGAGGAGCGGAATGTAACCGCCCTCGGTGCCTTTCAAGCCGCCCGGAAACTGGGTGACGTCCACCACCGTGGCACCCGTATTGCGGGCCACGGTCTCGGCCGTCCGCCGGTTGAGGTACGGATCCACGATGATCACCCGCACGTTCTCCGCCTTCATGGTGGCGATTACGCCGGCCAGGTGCGCCGGCGTGGGTGGGATGCCGGGTTTCGGTTCGAGGAACAGGTCAATCCGCAGGCCAAACCGGTTGCCGAAGTAGGGCCACGAATCGTGATAGGCCACCACCCGTCGGCCCTTGAACGGCGCGAGGGTTTTTTGCCATTCCCCAAGCTTCGCATCGATCGTGTCGGTGAACTGCTTCAGATTCGCGGCAAAATACCCGGCTGACTTGGGATCGCTTTTGCTCAGAGCCTCGGCGATGTTCTGCGCGACGGTCTTCGCATTCACCGGGTCCACGACATAGTGCGGATTGCCGGCGGCGTGAATATCGCCCTTGGACCGGTCAAGCGTCGAGGGCACATCCAGCAACTGGACGCCGTTGGCGCAGACCACGCGCCCCGGGGCGCCCGCCGCGAGTTTGGCGTTGCGCGCCTGATCCAGCAGCGCCGGGAGCCAGCCGATCTCCAGTTCCGCGCCGCCTTCGACGAGCACATCCGCGCGGTTCAGTTTGACGATGAAACTGGGCTTGGCGTCCACGAAGTGCGGGTCCTCCGTCGGCTTGGCCAGCGTGGCCAGTTCAATGTGATCGCCGCCGATTTCCCGGGCGATGGCGCCCAGGTCGGGGGTGGTGGCCACGACGTTGAGTTTGGCCTGCGCGGTGACCGCCAGCGTGGCCATGGTGAAAAGCTGCACGGCAAATGTCCTCATAATCATAAATCCTTTTCGCTGTTTCCCGGGTGGTGACGTCCGTAATTAGAATTTGTGCGCCCCGTGGGCGCCCAGCAAGAACTCCATCTGCAACCAGACGGATTGGGCATCGCCGAACAACGCGCCGTGGTCGTAGTTGAACTGCAGACGGACCTTGGAGAATTCGGAGGGATAGAAGGTCAACGCGGGCGAAACGCGTTCGCGCTCGCCGCGGAACACGTCCTGCGGATCATCCGCCCCCTTGTTGCCGTTGGCATATTCGCCCCGGAGGCCGGCGACCCAGCGCGGGTGGAAGCCCCACAGCACTTGCGAATAGAAGCCCCAATCATCAAGGGTCTCCGCCGGCAGCGGGACCGGGACGAGGGGATCGGCGCCGGCCTGGAACCGTTCGTACAGCGCCTCCGTTTGCCAGGAGACAAACGGAAAGCCGGCGGAGGCGTTTGCCGGCTTCCACTTCCAGTAGAGGTCGCCGCCGTAGATTTCGGTGCGCCGGTCGCTGCCGGTGTCATTCGGACCCAACGCCGCCGACGCGCCCACCACGAGCGTTTGCACGTCCGTCAGTTCAAAGGAAGAGGCGATCCGGGGCGTGAACAACAAATCACCCGGCCCCTCGAGCGTACGGTCCAGCGTGGCCCGCCCGTGAAAGCGGGACACACCCAAGGCGTCGGCCTCGCCGGGGTTGCGGAAACCAAAGGCGGTCGAGCCCTGCCCGTCGAACACCCCCAGGGATACCTCGGTGAAAAACGACAGCGGGACGAGCCAGGAACCCTGCACGCCGACGTTGCGCAAGCCATCGGGCCCGAACGCGCGGGTCAGGATGATCGGGGCGTCCACGAACGCCCACTGGTGGGGATGCTGCGCATTCTGCCGGCCGAAGTTGGCAAAGAACTGGCCGGCCTTGACCTGCAGGTTCGCGGGCAGGGAGGAGGATTGCAGATAAGCTTCCTCCAATTCGACCTCGGTCTGGTTATTCTTGTCGAGCTTGAAGACAATGTTGGCGAAGCCCTTGAGGTAAGGGTCCACTGCCCCGTCGAGCGCGATCTCCGCGTTGCGCAACGAAAAGCCCCGTTTGATCGGGTCGTGATCGCCCAGCTCGAGCTGCGCCGACGGATCCTTGACCGTGGATCCGCCGACGTCCATCAGCGCATCGAAGCTCACGTTCATGTAGGCCGAGCCGGTGCGCGCCAGGGTCAGAGGCTGGGACGGCGACCACGCGGGTTGGGTCGGGACCACGGTGGCTGGGGGTGAGGCGGTGGCGACGGGCAGGGCCGCGGCGGCGACCGGCGCGTTCGTCCTCGTGGCTTCGAGCTGCTTTTTGAGGGCGTCAATCTGCGTCTGCTGTTCGCGGACGCGCCGCTCGAAGTCCTCGCGCATCGTGCGCTGCTGCTGCTCGAAGGTTTCCTGCATCTGCTTCAACTGTTGCGTGATCTGCTCCAGTTGATTTGTCTGCTGGGCCGACAGTGAAGCCACCGCCAGGAAAAGGGCAGAAGACCACCCCAAGAATCGGTTCATACTCAAGTTTTTATCCAAGGCCCGCGCCCACGGGCTGGTTGCGCGGAACGGGTTTTCGACTCCACCATTCAACCGGAGGGAACGGCCATTGGCCGGGACTGTGCCGGGGAGTCAGGCGACACGCCCTAAGCCAGGGCCGTGGGGAGGAGTTGGCGGGCTGGCGGTGCCCGGCTGGGACCCAGGCGGCGATCGCGCGCGACGGTCGGCTGGCTGGCCCGCAGGCAGGCCCAACCGACGCACCAGAGCGCCGGCAGGAAGAAGAGCGAAACCGGACCGGCCACCATCACCTGTCCGGCCGCGAACGTGCTGATCAGGCACTCATGCCCCGGGCTCGAGGCGTCGGGATGGAGATACTGGTGAAGGCCCGGCGTCGAGAGGAACATCGCCAGGCAAAGCAGCAAGCTGAGGAGCAGACCCGCGAGAAGATTCAGTCCCTCGCGGCGTCGAATCAGACACACGGCTTTCCGCAGCACGTGGACATTCTGCCAGCGATTGGGACGGGGGACAAGCCCGGACTTTGAAGCTTATTTCAGCGGACTGCTCGAATGATCCTGCAGCCAGGCCACGTCCGGGTTGTCCGGGGAGGCCACGTTTAGCAGCAGGGTCTGGCTGGGGCCGATTTCGGGGATGGTACGCTGATCCCGCCAGTGCTTCATCTCGGCATGGCCGTCCGCGAACACGATGCCGGCGGCGCCGTTGTGATGGCTGGCCGGATAATCCACGATCTTGGCGGCCATCCACCGGTCCTTCAAATTGGTCTGGAACATGCCGTCGTTGATGCTGTCCTCGCGCTCGTCCATGAAGACCCAGGCGCGGGCGGGCGAAGGATCGGTGATCTCGTCGAGTTTGCGGAACACGCGGAATTCGTCCTGGCCGATCGGCGCCACGCCCACGTAGTTCATCCAGCAGTTCATGGAGATGCTGCGCACCCGCGCCATCAGTTTCCCATCAATCCACACGGTGCTGAGGTCGGCCGGGCAGTGGAAGGGCCCCTCCGATTTGACATAAATCCCCAACTGCGCATACCGGGGATCAAGCAGATAGAGCGTGTTCGTATTGTCGGGACTGCTGCTGAAATCGAGCCATCCGGAAACCCATTTGCCCAGGCCGGGGAACGACCCGCCGGTGACCGCCGGCAGATACTCCTCATGATCCCCGGCGTACATCGTCCAGGCGAGCTGGATTTGCTGGAGATTGTTCATGCAGAAGATGCCGCGCGCCTGGTTCCGGGACTTGACCAGCGCCGGCATCAGAAAGGACAGCACGAGCGCGATGATCGCGACCACGGCCAGCATCTCGACGAGCGTGAACCCGTGCGACGACCTGCCTGCGGTCGCTGACCGCGAACTCGCTTTTAAAAAAGCCACCGGCATTGACAACGTGCTGTTGGGTCTGCGAATCAAAATATAAAGGCGGAAAAAAAGAATGCAAGCCCGGAAAAGAGCCTGAAAAAAGCCCTAAAAATGGCCCGACCGGCAACCGGAGCCGTTCAGGCCTCGCTCACGGCGACCCCTGCCATTCAGTCGAGACGATGGTCCCACTGCCCGTCTCGTCAGCCTCCCGAACCGAGCCCGCGGAGCCAGCGCCAGATCGTGCCGAGGCGCAGCGTCTGGTACCGGGCCGTGATCCGTTTCAGCGCGAAGCAGTCGGTGGTCGCGGTGTTCACTCCTGGCTCGGTCGTGCAGGCGGTCGCATATCCTGCCTCGGCCACGAGGTCCCGCACCGCCGGGTTCCAGTCGCCGTAGGGATAACAGAAATGCCGCACTGGCTGGCCGACGAGGTCTTCGAGCTGCTTCCGGCTGGCGCCGATTTCCTCGCGCGCCCGCGCCGGCGCCAGCCGCGTCAGGAACGGATGGGTAAGTGTGTGCGAGCCGATGGCATGGCCCGCCGCCAGCCAGTCGCGCACCTGGGCGACGTCCATCAGGCGTTCCGGCGCCTCGCCTTCAGCCTGTTCCCAGTCGTTCATCTGCCCCAACTGGCCGGCCACGAGGAATTCGATGGCCAGGAAGCCCGTCTCGGCCAGCGGCGTCAAGCCGTGACGCAGGACGTTTTCGAAGCCGTCGTCGAAGGTTAGTGCCAGCCGCCCCAGCGCGTTGTCAGCGCCGGTCACCACGTCGGCCAGATCGGTTGTGGCAAAGCCCGCGGCGCGCAATTCGCGGAGCTGCCGCAAGAACAGCTTCTGGCTCAGATAAAGCCCCTTCAGCCGAACCCGGCGCGGGCGCGGACCGAGCTTGTGGTAGGTCAACACCGGCACCCCGGCACGAAACAATTCACGGAAGGGCGCCAGCCGGGTGAAGTAGTGAGGCAGAACGGTGTGAGCCCGGGCGTTCATCGAAACCGCCGTTTCAGGGCGAACCGCCGGCAACGCACCGGCGTATCGAGCCAGCCGGCTTCGAACCACCGCAGGTGTTCCGCCAGACCCGTCAGGGTGAAGGGAACTGGGCCAACGAGCTGAAGGATCCGGCGGCCGGACCGTTCGCTACGGAGCCGTCCGCGCTTGGCGGACAGCCGTTCTGCCAGAATGCAGCGCCAACCCTGCTGCTCCGAAAGCCGCGTCTGGTCCGACGGCGACGGATGGTGCGTCCGCGTTTCGACGAGGAGGCCTTCGCGCTGGCGACTGAAATGGCGCCCTCGCTGCCCATGTTCGCCGGACTGGGGATCGGACATCATGCGTGCGAGGGGAGATGATTCGGGAAGCGCATCGGCTTGGCAAGGCCCATTAGCCGGGCGGCAACCCTTCGAGGAACACGGCCACCGCCGCCGCCGGCCGGAGCGCGGAGGGCAGCGCGGCCCGGCGTTCTCGCGCGGGAATCCGACGGCGCGAAAGCGTCCTCCAGCGCGTGGCGGTCGCACCAGCAGCCGCGTTTTTCCCAGCATCTCTCGAGGTCGCCCGCTGGCGGGATGCGTCAATGATGGTTTTCCGTGGGGCCAAAGCCACGCCCGTCCCAGCGGCAACGGACGCCGGCTGAGAAACCGATTCGGCAGGGCGAGCAAGCGCAGGTTGGACCGAGCGGCCGGGCATGTGGCCGACTGAGCAGGGCCAACACCCGTCTTCAGAAAGGCTGGAACGGGCGGGGAGCGAAACCCAGTGCGCGGATTCGGGCGATGCGCAACCCGCCGTGTCGCGGGCGGGCGGCCTTTTGCCCGAGCTGATGGCTGGGCACGGGTTTGATCAAGCCGGCATCAAGCCCGTAGCCCTGGGCGACCTGCCGGGCGAAGTCCGACCGCCGCAAGTCCGGATCAGGACCGGCAACATTCCAGATGCCGCAGGCTTCGCGTTGCAGCAAAGCCAGCGTGATGGCGGCGAGATCCTCCGCGTGGGTGGCATTCCCAAACTGGTCGTCCGGCACAAGCAGGGCCTGCCCCTGAAGCAACACCCGGCGCACCTGATAAACAAAGTTCTTCTCCTGCGACTCCGGCCCATACACCCCCATGGTCCGGATGATGCAGGCGCGACCGGCCGTCGCCGCAGTCACAGCCTGCTCGCCCGCCAGCTTGGATCGGCCATACACCGAGAGCGGACGGGGGATGCCATCCTCGCCATAAGGACCCTCCGCGCCGTCGAAGACATAGCTGGTGGAAAAATAGACGAACCGCGCACCCATTGCGGTCGAGACTTGCGCCAAACGCGCGGGCTGCAGCACGTTCTCGCGCCATGCCCGCTCGGGGTCCTCCTCACAACCGTCCACCCAGGTCCAACCACTACAACATACCAGCACCTCGGGGGCGAACCGCTCGACCACCCTCGGCCAGGTCGCCTCCTCGTCCAGACAGAGGGGCACCAGCCCGTCCAGACGCTGCCGGCAGGAAGTGCCGAGGGTTTCGTGACCTTGACGGCGGCCGAGGCACAGCACATGGTGACCGACCAAACCGGAGGCACCGAGGATCAACAGTCTCATGCCGGCGGGAAGGGGGTGGTGAAGGTCTGCAACCGAGGCAAGGTACGATCGCGGGCCGAGATGACCGCGCTGTCCACAGGCCAGTCGAAGCCGAAACTATCCCAGCGGATGCCGGCATCGTGTTCCGGGTGATGCGTCGCGGAGACGGCATATACCACGATGGAACCGGCCGTCCGGCTGAGGAACCCGTGCGCGCAGCCCGGAGGAATCCACAAGCCGCGGGACCCGCCCTCCTCGAGTTCAAACGTGGCAAAACGGCCGAAGCCCGCCCCCGGCCGCACATCCACGACCACATCCAGGATTTGCCCGGCCAGGCAGAACACAAGCTTGGTGTAATGGTAAGGCGGGGACTGAAAATGCATCCCGCGCAACACCCCGCGTTCGGAAACGGAACAGAATATTTCCGCCGCCACGAAGGGTGTGCCCGCTGCTTCGGCGAGTTCGCTATGGTAAAGCTTGTGAAACAACCCTCGCTCGTCCACGACCCGCTTGGTTTCGATCAAGTGCAGTCCCGGTAATGGCGTAGGGCGGAGTCTCATGGCTTGTCACGCTGGTCGGTATCGCACGGCGGCATTGGATCGCGATTCGTGCCCCGGCCCCGACGGCGCTCGAAAGTCGTTTCCGCGCCCGCCACCGGCTTCAGCACAGGAATGCTGCATACCTGAAAACTCCCGCCGAGCCAAGCGCCATTGCGCCCCGCAAAAAAGAGTTCGCGAAACTCGCCGCGGCCGGTTACCGTCCGCCTGCCTCAGAAAGCAGGCACCCGGGGCGATGAGCCGCAGGCGATCTCCCCCCGGTCCAAGGATCGGCAAGTTGTGGGCCTCGACCACCGGTTCGAGGCCCGGCACGAAGCCAGGCGTGCCCAGGCACCGGCCAGTGACACGAACCATGAGTGCTTCCCCTCGTCCGCGACTGCTCTACCTCGGGTTCTTGGTTCCGCCGCAAACCGAGGCGAAGTTCCCGCTGACCAATCCCGCGGGGCAACGCTTTGAGAAGGCGTTTCTGCGTGGTTTGTCCCGGTTTTTCGACATTCGCCAGGTCACGCTGCTCGCCCGCGGGATGGCGCGGGAGGCGCCCGGGCCAGAGCCTTGGTGGGAAGGCTGGGAAGGGTTGAGCGAGACCGGCTCCACCTTCTTTCACCAATGGCAGTCGCTGCGCCGGCTTCGGCAGCACTGGAATCGCCTCGGCCGCGCCGGGTGGCGGCCGGACGTGGTGGTATGCTACAACCTGACTCCCATCTACAACGCCTTCTTGCGCTCGCTGGCGAGAGCCGACCCCGCCTCACGGCGGGTCTGTCTCATGACCGATTCGACCTGGCTGGGCCGCCGCATGCCGTTGGGCAAGCGGGTGCGATACGCCTTCAAGCCATTCCAAGTCAACGACGCCAGCATGATTCCCCGGCTCGACGCCGTCATCGCCGTCAGCCACGCCACCGTCCAGCGGTTCCAGAGTGACGGCAAACCCTGCCTGTGGATGCCGGGCGGTTGCGATGGGGAGGCCGTGCTGCCCATCCGGATCGCCGAGCATTCCGGCCCGATCGTTTTCGGCTATTACGGCGCACTGGGCGACCACGCGGGCGCCGAGGAGTTGATCCTGGCCCACCAGCGGTCGGCCGGCGACTCGCTGCTCCGGGTGTGCGGGTATGGCAAGAAGACGCCGGTACTCCGCGAACTGGTGGCGCGCGATCCACGGCAGGAACTCCGGCCGCTGCCGGCCACCCCGCACGCCTCCGTCGCCTTTGGCAACACCTGCGATGTGTTGGTGAATCCGCGGCCCGCCTCTCATGGCAATGAAAACACGCTTCCTTCGAAGATCTTTTCTTACGTGGAAAGCGGAGCCGCCATCCTGTCCACCACGCTGGGTGGCGTGGACGCGCTCCTGGGCGAAACCGCCGCCTACGCGGATGCCGCACGCCTGATCGAGTCATTGTCCGGGCAGATCGGCGTCCTGGGTCAGGCCGGCCGGGAGGCCTTGCGGGATCGCGCCGAGGGCTGCCGCCGTCGGGTCTTGCGTGACTACACTTGGGAAGAGCAGACGCGCCGGGCAGCGGAGTTCGTTCTCGAGGGCCTTCGTCCTTCCACTTGAGCGCCCGCCGGAACCGGCGCCTGGCCAACTGCGCCGCCGGCCCAGCGCGAACCGTGGACGCACGGAGCGCGGGGAGCACGAGCGGACGAACGGGTGGTGGATTGCGCCAGGTGGCGCACGCGGCGCCCCAGTTCACCCGCCCGGAACTGGCAGGCCGGGCTTCCGGTTGAAAGCGGGAGGCCGAGACGGGGCATTTCCTTCCCGGCAGCTTCAGAACTTCAGGACCGTCCAGACCGTGTCGCATTCCAGTTTTCGATAAACCTGGTAACCCTGTTCCCGCAGGTACGCGGACTTGAGTTCGTCGTTCACATAGTTCTCGGTGATGATCACGCGCGGCCGGAAGCGGGAAAGATTCAAGCCCCGGATCACCCGGTAGTCGTGTCCCTCGGTATCCACCGAAAGCAGGCCGAACTCTTTGGAAACACCTTGTTGCTCGAGCAGCGTTTCCAGAGTCGCCACCTGGACGGTGATCGTTCGGGCGACAGTGCGGTCGGCAGGTGGATGCGGTTCGTCGCTGGACAAGACCGACTGGCTGCCTCCCTCATCCGCGGCAAACAGGTTCAACACCATTTCACCGGGGTGGTCGCTACAGGCCAGGTTGAGCAGGGTGACACGGGGGTTGTTCGCATGAAGCTGCCGGGCCTTCGCAAAGGCCCCGGGATGAGGCTCGATCAGAATTGCCCGCCAACCCCGCTTGATGAAGGGATAGGAATTGGAACTGTAAAACCCGTCGTTCGCGCCAACATCAATCACGACCCGCTCGACCGCACGCTGACCCAACAAGAGAGATTGCAGGGTCGTGAACTGACCGTGCCAGGTGGTGTCGTGGATCAGGATGTATCTCAACCAGTGCTTGAGCTTCATGCCTGTTTTGGGGTTTCCGTAAGACTTCCGGCTGGCCGTGCGCGGCGGTCCAGCAGTTCACGGTAAAAGTCCAAAGTGCGCTCGCCGAAGGCGCGCACCGAGAAATCGGCCGCAATGCGCTCGTGCAGCCCGGCGCGTCCAGCCGTCGTGAGCCGCGGCCCGCCGGCGATTTCCCGCATCGCCACGGCCAGTTCCGCCACCTTCTCCGGGGCCACCAGCTTGCCGACACCGCCAACGGCAAACGCCTCCGGGATGCCATCGAGCGCCGAGGCGACCACTGGTCGGCCACAGGCAAACGCCTCGAGCACCACCCCGGGGAATGCCTCGGTCCCCACCTGCGAATGGACCAGGCAGTCCAGTGCGTTCATTGCCGCCGGCATGTCCTGGCAGTAAGGGGTCAACCAGGCCTTGCCGGTCAACCCCAGCCGCTGGATGTCGTCACGCAGGAGCTCGGCCATGTTGCCGCGGCCCACGATCAGGAACCGCCCAGAAGGCGCCTGCGCGTGGATTTGCGCCGCCGCCCGCAAAAACTCGCGCTGGCCCTTGCCGCGCGGCAGATCGTAGCCGCCAACCATCGCGAAGACGAAGGCGTCGGGTTCCACGCCCCACGCCGCGCGCTGCGCGCCGCCGTCGGCGATGCCAAAACGATTGGTATCAATGCCACCGTGGAGGACGCGGATTTTCGTGCGGTCGCCTTGGAGCGGAGGCCGGTGCCGGCGCTCTGGCGTGGGCGAATCCGGCTCGTCCACCCCCTCGCGCAGCACCCGCGCGACAAAGGCAGACACTGCGATCAGAGCATCGCACTGGCCCAGCAGGAAACGGCGGCTGGGCCAGGAGGCCGGGCTCTTGGCGAGGTGGCGGGTGAGCACGATCTTCGGCCGCGCACCGGAGAGCCGCGCCGCGAGGATGGTCGGCCAGATGTCGCGGCCGTGGTGGCTGTGGACGATTTCGATGCGATGACGCCGGATCAGGCGCGCGACGCGCCCGATCAACGCCAGTTTGAGCGGACCCTCGGTGCCGGTGTCGGCGAACGGGACACCCAGCGCCCGAATGGTGGGTGCGAATTCGCGGCCGTCCGGTCCGGCCAGCCACACGTCCTGGCCAAGCCCGCGCAGCGCACCGGCGAGTTTCACGCACTGGTCATCGGTCCCACCGCCGGAGAGGCGGGAGTTGAACTGGAGGATGCGCAGGGGCGCACCCTCGGGCGGGCTGGAGTTGGTCGCCGAACCGGTCATGGTTCCTCCAACGCTTGGAGCAACGCCGCCCGGTAAGCGGCGCGCGAGTTCTGCTCGGCATACGCACCCGCAGCGGCGATGAATTCCGCCGTGCGTTCCGCGGACAGTCCGGCCGTCTCGCGGATTCGATCCGCCAACGCCGCGGCATCGCCGGACGGAAACAGCAGTCCCAGCCGGTAGTCCCGCGTCAGGCGGCCGAGCAACTGTTCGTCCGAGGCAATGACCGGCTTGCGCGCCGCTGCGGCTTGCGACAATACCGCGCTGATGCCGAAATGATTCAGATAAGGCAGCAGGACCACGTCAGCGGCGGCGAAGGCGAGCCGCTCTTCGGCGGAGGAAACGTAGCGGTCAATCAAGCGCGCACGTCCCTGGCGCGTGAGTTCTGCGAGGTCGAGCGCCGTCTCGCCCTGGGGGTTCTGCCGGCCCACGCAAAGCAGGAAAGCCGGTTCACTCGCGGAAACCAGGCGCATGGCCGCGACGGCCACATGCAAGCCCTTCCGCCGATAACCGCCGCCATAAAAGAGGAACACGCGCCGGCCGGGCGGCACGCCGAGTTGGCGGCGGGCCTCGAAACTGTCAGCGTCGTAACCGGCCGGGCATGGGTTGGGAAGAAAGTAAATCGGCGCCGGCGGAAATTCCGCCCGGCGAGCGCGAACCAGGTACGGGTCCAGCAACAGCAAGGGCCGCAGCCAACCACGACCGATCAAACGGCGGAAGCCGGCTTGTTTGAGCCACCGGTTCGGCGACCACGGCGACGCCGCCATGAAGCGCGGACGATGGTAAATCCCGCCCATGCGCCCGCGTAACCCGGCCGGTGGCAGGCATCCAACCGCCGCGCGTCGGAAAAGCGTCGAGGCCAGTTCGTCGAACTCGCACAGAAACACCCGCGGCGCGCCCGACTCGGCCAGGCAGAGCTGCACCGAACGCAGCGTGCTGCCACCACGGCGCCGACCGTTGGGTTCGACGACCGCCAGCAGCTTCACCCGCGCCAAAAGGTCGCCCAGGCTGTCGGCGAGGACGGCCTTCGCGGGCGGGCGCAAGTCCACCGCCAGCGTCAACTGGTAGCCGGCGAACAACAAATCCTCGGTGATGAACCGCAACCAGCCGGGATGGTGCCCTTCGACCTGCGGTTCGTAGAGCAGGAGCGCGGGGGCGGGTGGGCCGACGGTGGCGGTCATGCGGCGGGAGGCGCCGGCCGTTGCGCGGCGCGGGCTTTGGCATAGCGCAAGAAGGTGTAGAACGCCGTCATCCAGGCGATGCTGTAACCCTGCCAACCATCGAGGAAACCGCGTTTCAGCGCATAGCCGCGCCAAAAACGCCACGCCGGGCGGAACCACAAATCGAGCAGAGTCACCCGCTGGCCGTTGGCCGAGCATTGGCGAACAAAGGCATCGGCATAGGCGATCGTCTTGGCAATCTGATGCTCGAAGGTTTCCATCGAATAGTGCAGCAGGTCCGCGCGCAGGCGGCCGGTCGGACCTTCCACGACCAGTTTGTCATGCGGATCAATTCCGGTCCACTTCGCCCGGCCACGTTGCCACAAGCGCGTTTGCCGGTCGGGGTACCAGTCGCCGTGGCGGATCCATCGGCCGCAATAAAACGACCGCCGCGGAAAACTGTACGCGGTAAAGGCCTCCGCCCGCCCTCCCGAGTCGAACAGCGCGGCAATCTCGGTGCGCAGCGGCGCGGAGACGACTTCGTCGGCGTCCAGACCCAGCACCCAAGGCTGGTTCGCCCGGGCCGCCGCGGAGTTTTTTTGGGCGATGTGCCCCTTCCACGGCTCGCGAAAAACGCTCGCCCCGTGGCGGTGCGCGATCGTCTCGGTGCCGTCGGTGACTTCCTCGTTGAGGACGACGATGATTTCCGCCGCCCAGTCGGCGACGCTTTCCAGCGCGCGACCGACCCGGTGCGCCTCGGCGCCGGAGATCAGGCAGACGGAGAGGGGCAGCTTTTTCATCGTCAATCCGGCGGTCCTGGCTCAGAGTGATGGCCGATGTCGTCCGCCGGTTGGACCCACTTCTACAATACGACCCGGGCCGCCCGCAAAATAATTGTCGTGGATCCCGGCTTCCTTGGATACAGACGGCATGAGGTGGTCGCCAGATAGCGTCCCTCGTTGGGGCGCAAGAAAACACACACTCATTTCTTAGGTTGCGACGCGTAAAGTTGCGGATTGAGATTGGCGTCGTTGTACATTTTGAACTGGCGGTAGAGTTTGAAGCGCTGCCTGCCCGTCGGCAGGCTGGTCAACAGGGTTTCCAGGCAGCCCGACAGGTCCTGCAATTGTTCGGTCAGCGTCGCATGGCGGGCCGAGCATTGACGTCGTTGCGCCACCGGGGCGGACGCGCGGTCCGACTCGATGCGCATGTGGTAGAGCTTGAGCGCCAGGATCGAGAGTCGGTCAATCATCATCCCCGGCGTCTCCGAGTGGAGCGGAACGTCCGCACCCGCGGGGGGTAGTTGCTCCAGCAGCCAGAGGTCAACCTTCTCGATGGCATCGTTGCGAAGCTGATTGCAGCGATCAATGACCCGCTTGGCCTGGCGTACGCGCTCCGGACCGAGGTCGTCGCGCCGGGCAATGTCCTCTTCGTGCCACAATTCGAAGTTCATTCGATGGTTGTGCTCAATGGCGTTCCAAGGCAGGCCCGTCGCCGCCGGCGTCGGCCCGTCATGCCACTGCTCCGTCCACTGCGCTTGCGCGCGCACAATTTCATCCACGCGAAGGATCGGCTCGTTCATATATAACGCTTGCCGAAGCTGACCTGTTTTTTGCCCGGCTGTAAAGGGGCGCTGCATCCGAAGGTTCGATTCGAATCCTTGAGGCGGGTCCGACCCGCGGTTCGCCGGGAGAGGTCCACACTTGGAAGGCAGACCCGACGGCCCCTTTGCTGGGCCTGCTTCGTTGGCGGAGAGCGGGCCCCGTGCCCCGTGCGCCGAACGTTTACGCGCCTTCCCCTGGCACGTTGGAGGGGACCTGGGAAAGGCTGATTTTAATCGTCAGCGCCACGAAGGCAGGCCACCATCGGGGAGCATGATGTCTGGCCACTGCATCGAGATTGACCATGTGAAACGCGTCGCCCGAGGGGCGGTTGATCGAGCCCGTCCGAACGCCAGGATGCGCCCGCCGGGGTGGTGGATGCTCGACTGCCTGGGTGCGGTCATTCATGTTGCGGTTCCTGACCACCCAAGAATCGTGGCCCGCGCCGTCCCGGCGGGCACGGACGACCGCCGGTGCTTCTACGGAAACCCTGAGTCTGCTTCGCCATGATGACCCCCAGCCACGCCGGTTCGCCGGCTCGCATCCTGATGCTCAAGGGGCACAGCGCCGGGGTGGGCGACTTGTTGCGCAGTTCGGCCGCGTGGAGGGTGCTCCACACGGTCTTCCCGGCGGCCGAAATGCATCTGCTGTTCCTCACCCGCGACCCCGGCGCCGCCGCGGAGGCATTGATCCGGGAGCATCACTTGCTGCGGAGTTTCAACGTGGTGGACAAGCGGACGCACACGGGGGCGGAGTGGCGGCGGTTCCTGCGGGAGGTCCGCGCCGTCGGGGACCGCGTCCGGCCGGACTTGGTGATCGATTTTGAGCCGAGCGGGCTGCGAACCTCGTTGCTGACCCGGTGGCTCGGCCTCCGCTTCCGGGCGCGGACCGTCGGCATCGCCACCCAACCGGGACGAGGATGGTTCTATCGGGTGGCTGCGCCTTCGCCCAAGCGGTTTGCGGCGGCACGGGGCCTCGCCTGGCCGTTGGAGTACACGAACCGGGATTTCGTGGCGCTGGCCGCGTTGGGCCTGGAGCGGGCCGGGCGGCCGATCGAGTTGCGCGAAACGGAGGCGGCGAAGGCGTTCCGCACTTCCTTGCGGGCGCGCCATCGCTTGCCGGAGAGCGCGCGGCTGTTGGGACTGAACATTGGTTGTGGGACGGCGGGCGCCGACGCCCGAAGGTGTGATCTTCATCTCGTTTCGGAACTCGCGGCGGAACTGCAAAGGCAGCATGGGTTCCACCTCGTGCTCAACGGCGCGCCCAACGAAAAAGCGATCAACGAGGACTTCCTGCGCCTGCACCAGACGCAATGCACATCGCCGGTGATTGACCTGGCGGGAAGGAGCAGCTTGCTTGAACTCGCGGGTGCCATCAACGCCTGCGAATTGTTCATCTCGAGCAATAGCGGACCGTTCCACATGGCCGTGGCCCTGGGCGTGCCGACCTTGGGGGTCTTCAACGGAGACGAGCGGACGCATTTCCACCACGATCCGTGGGTGCGGTGCTGTGTGGCCCCCACCCCGGACCATCTTCCGGCATTGCGGGCGGCGGCGGCCGAGCTGCTGGCGGCCGGCCGGTCACAGCCGGCGCCATGAGGGACAAACCGCAGGACGCAGCCTGCCCGGCCCGCCTCGCGGCGACGCTCGAGCCGTCGGCGCCTCCCCAATGAATGCCAACGCGGAATTCTACGCGGTGACGCGCGCGGCGCGGCGCGTGCTGGTCATTGATCCCGGAATGCTCGGCGACGCGGTCCACCTCCTGCCGGCGCTGCACGACCTTCGCCGCCAGTATCCGCAGGCGGAACTGCACACGGTGAGCAGCCCGGTCGGCGCGCAGGTGCTTGAGCTTGCGGGTTGCGTGGACCACCAATGGGTGTTGGAACAAGCCTCCGAACGTCGCAGCCTGGTTGACCAACTTCGGGTCCTCCGCGCGCTTCGCCGCCAGCAGTTCGACGTGTCCATCAACTTCGGCGACAACGAGCGAAATCTCATTTACGCCGGACTGATTGGGGCGCGTCACCGCCTTGGTCGCTGGCCGGGGCGCCAGCATTGGTGGCTGCGTTGGTGCATCGAACATTGGGTGCATGTGGATGACCTCGCGTCACCCGCCTTCGAGCAACGGCGGCGGATTCTTGCGGGTGCGGGCATTCCCCTCGGAACGGTCCGCTTCGATCTGGCGATCCCGGCGGCGGCGGTCGTGCGGGCAGCGGCGGCGGTCCCGAACCACGCAGTTCATTTTTCCATCAATGCGAGCAGCCCGCTGAAGGAATGGCCGCTTGAACATTGGGTGACCGTGGCGCGGGAGCTGCTCGCGGCGGACCCGGCGCTGTGTCTCGTGGCCACCGGAAGCGCCAGCCCGCGCGAGCAGGAACGGCTGGAACGGTTCACGGCAGAGGTGCGGCATCCGCGTCTGATCGTGCTCCCGGCGGGCCCGACCGTGGCGGACCTGGCCGCGGTGCTGCAGCGGTGTTGCCTGCATGTCGGCGCGGATTCCGGGGTGATCCATCTGGCCGCGGCCCTCGGCACGCGCGTGTTGGCGTTGTTCCGCGAATACACCGATGCCGCTGCCTGGATGCCGGAGTCTCCCCCGCACCGGGTCTTGAGCGCACCGTGTCGTTGCGTCAACCAGGCGCAGGCACCTTGTGCGGCGCAAGGGCGGGCCGAGTGCCTCGCCGGCATCGCCCCTGGGCTTGTCCTGGAGAACATCCGTGGGATGATTTGCTCTCGGGAAACCTGACGGGCGCGATGACTCCCGCTGCCAGCGGCCGACAAACTGCTCGCCTCCCGATGGGCGGACGGCCATAGTGCCGGAGCGTCACATGCTGTCGTTCCTGTTCAAAATCCGGGGGCTGCGGTGCTCATGACCGACACGCCAAACATCCTCCTCATCCGGCTCAAGTCGATCGGAGACGTGGTACTCACGCTGCCCGCGGTGAACCTGGTCCGCGACAATTTTCCCTCCGCCCGGATCCGCTTCCTGACGTCGAAGGAAAATGTCGCGATCGTCAGCGGGTGCGCGGCGGTTGATGAGATCATCGCCCTCGACCGGGCCGCCTACCGGCGGAAGGACCTCAAGACGATTTGCGCCGGGACCTTTCGGCTGGTGCGGCGCTTGCGGCGGGAGCGGTTCTCCCTCGCGGTGGACCTTCAGGGCTACGGCGAGACGGCGCTGCTGACGTGGCTCACGCGCGCGCCGCAGCGCTGGGGCAGCGTGTATCGCCGCGGCCGGCGTTGGGCCTATACGCGGGGAGTGACGCGAATCGAGACGCTCCATCCCGTTGAATGGAACCGGCGCTTGCTGACGGAATGCGGCTTGAAGCCGATGCCGGTGCGAAACGAGTTCGTTCTGCAGGAAGGCGAAGTCGAATCGGCACGGAGATTCCTGGCCGAGCACGGCGGCGATCCGGCCAAACCGATTTTGTACCTGCAGGCGTTCACCAGTTCGCCGCAGAAGAACTGGCCGATGGAGAGCTACCTGGCCCTAGCGAACCACTGGCGCACGCGCGGAGTCCAAGTGGTGTTCGCCGGCGGACCGGCGAATCTGGCGGCGCTCGAGCCCGCGCAACGGGCCGGCTTCGTGGTCGCGGCAGGACTGCCCACGTTAACTGTCGCCGGGCTGATGAAGCTTTCCACCTTGATTGTGGGTGGCGACACCGGTTTTCTCCACCTCGCCGTGGCCTTGGGAAAACGGGTGCTCATGCTGATGAGGATGAGTGGCGCCGGCAGTCCCATCCCGTACGGCCATCCTGACTGGGTGATGGCGCCACCGGGCGGGTCACCGATGGATGCGATTGGCCTTGAGGAAGTGGTGCGGGCCAGCGCCAACGCCTTCTTGGTGAAAGCCTGATTCTGAAGCTAAAGCCAACGGATGAAATGGCCCGTCTGCCTTCCGGGCTTCCTTCAACGCCTTCAGTTCCTCCCGCGCCCGGCGTCCTCGCGTTCGACGGCGGTTTTCGCAACCTACGAAGATCCGGTCTGGCCCCGCTGGCGGAGGCCGGTCACCGCCCCGTTAGTATGGAGGAGTTTGGCGTGAACCCCGCCCGGCACGCCGCCGCTCTCGCTCCAGCGCATCACGGTGCGCCCCCGTTCGCGGAACTGGAAGCACTTCAAACGGTGGTGGGACGGACTGGGCTCGCGCTGAAGCGGGGCGGCCCCGATGCCGGCCCGTGCCGGCAGACAGCTTCGGGAAAACTGCTCGCTTCGCGGCCCCGCGGCCCGGCATACTGCCTTCGCCAACATGATCGCGTTCCTCGCCAAAGTCTGGGGGCTGGCCCGGCCGTATCGGTTGCGGCTGTTCCTGGGTGTCCTCACGGGTGTGATCAGCGGTTTGATCGAACCGCTGATGATCGCGACGGTGACGCTGGTGTACGGCCTGATCTTCCCGACGGCCAACGCCCCGGCGCTCAGCACCCAGTTTGCGGGCGCGATGCAGCGGGCTCCGGCGTTCGCCCAGGGCTGGTTGGAATTCATGCACGGCTGGCTGCAATCCGCCGAGGTTTCGCTGGCGAGCGGAGTGCGCCAACACCCGGCGGCGCTCGTCGGCCTGGTGGGGCTCATCCCGGCGGTGATGTTTCTCCGCGGGCTGTTCTCCTACCTGAACATCTATCTGCTGCAATGGGCGGCGGTGCGCGCGATCACCGACCTGCGGGTCCGCCTCTTCACCCACCTGTTGAACCTGTCCGCCAGCTTCTTCAGCCGCACCAGTAGTGGCGAACTGATGTCGCGCATGATGAGCGACACGCAGGCCCTGCAGAACGTCATCAGCAGCGCCACCGCGGTGATCGTCAAGGACCCCGTCACGCTCGTCAGCCTGCTGGCCTACCTGCTGTGGCAGCAACCATCGCTGACGCTGCTCTCGCTGGCCATGCTGCCCGTCTGCATGGTGCCGATCGTCATCTACAGCCGCAAGGTCCGGCAGGCCAGCCGGGCGCTGCAAACGCACACCGCGGAATTGACCGGGGTGGTGGGGGAAGCCTTCACGGGCAATCGGATCATCAAGGCCTACAACCTGGAGGACACCGTCACGGGCCAGTTCCGGGACACGGCCAAAAAGTTTATCGGGCATTACATGCGGATCATTCGGTCCTCCGAGGCGCCGGGGCCGTTGCTGGAGTTCTTCGGAGCGGTGGGCGTGGCGCTCGTGTTTCTTTATCTCCTGCTGCACGGGCGCACGCTGCCAAACTCGACTGGCTTCCTGACGGTGATCATTTCGATCTTCGCGATGTACCGGCCGTTGAAGAACCTGACCCGGCTGCACAACAACCTGGAGCAGGCGCGGGCGGCCAGCGAGCGGGTTTTCGAGCTGCTGGCCATGCATAGTACGATCCCCGAGCCGGCGCACCCGCAGGAATTGCGCGCCGCGGGGGCGGACATCCAGTTTGACGGGGTGGATTTCGCCTACGGCGGGACGCCGGTGCTGCACAACATCAAGCTGACGATCCCGGCCGGCCAGGTGGTGGCGCTGGTCGGCCCCAGCGGTTCCGGCAAGACGACACTGACCAACCTCCTGCTCCGCTTCTACGATCCGCAAGCGGGCGCCGTGCGGATTGGCGGTCGCGACCTGCGCGAGGTTTCCACCCGACAACTCCGCGGCCAAATCGCCGTGGTGACGCAGGAGACGGTGCTGTTCAACGACACCATCGGGCGCAACATCGAACTGGGACGCCCCGGGTCAGGCGAGGAAGCGGTGCGGGAGGCTGCCCGGCACGCCCACGCGGAGGATTTCATCCTCGAGAAACCGGGCGGTTTCGCGGCGGTGATTGGCGAGAAGGGCGTGCTGCTGTCGGGGGGGCAGCGACAGCGGATCGCCATCGCGCGGGCCCTGCTGCGGGACGCGCCGATCCTGATCCTCGACGAGGCGACCAGTTCCCTGGACACCGACTCGGAGCGGGCGGTGCAGGCCGCGCTGGAAACTTTGATGCGAGGCCGCACGACGATCTGCATTGCGCACCGGCTTTCGACCATCCAGAACGCCAATTTGATCGTGGTGCTGGACGGGGGACGCATCGTCGAAACCGGGACGCACGCGGAACTGCTGGAACGTGACGGCGTTTACCGGCGTCTCCACGAACTGCAGTTCCGGACGGCCTAACCGGGCGCGCCCAGGCACGTCGGAACTTACTTGCCCGGCCGGGCCGCCTGCTCGGCGAGATGCCGGTTGGCGATGGCCAGGTACTTAACTATGATGGCGCTGTCGTACCACCGGATCTTCATGGCGCGTTCGAGATGCTGCCTGGCCTCGGCGTAATGTTCCGCCTGGATCTCGTGCCAGCCGCGCATCATCGGCACGTAGTAACTGTTGGGATCGAGTTGTTCCGCCTGCTTGAAATAGGTCGCCGCCTGCTCATGCTCACCGAGCCAATCCAGACACATCCCGTAATGGATGAAATTGTAGCTTTCCCACGGGTTGAGACGCATGCCCAGTTCGAACCACTTCATCGCCGCCAGCGCCTGTTCGCGCCAGTTGTCGTTTCCTTCCCAGCTCACGAGCCGGTGGATTTCACCGAGCTTCTGGACCGTCTCGGCGTTGGCCGGCTCCACTTCGTGGGCCTGGCGCAGCAGCGCATACTGTTGATCGGCGGTGGATGCCCATTCGGCCCGGATCAGGAGACGGCCCTCTTCAAATTGGCGCAGCCCGGAGGCGGACAGAAAGACCACCGCCGGCAGAGCCAGCGCCGTCACGGCGAACCGGCCGGGCCAGTGCGGCGTCACCCAGTACCTGCCGGTGGTGAAGCGCAGGTGGCTGGTCAAACTGGCGGCCAGCACGGTGGCGAGGATCGCGTTGGCCGGAACGTGCAGGTTGAAATCCACCACCGAGTGAACGGCCAGCGCCAACAGCGCGATGCTCGCCCCGAGCACCAGCGCCGCGCGGTCGCTCCGCCGGGTGCTCAGGTCCCCCTGCTCCCGCTGGACGTACTTCCAGGTTTTGACCGTGCCCGCCGCCAGGCAGACCAGCGCACCGGCGAGGATCACCGCACCCGCCGTGCCCCAGTCCGCCACCGCGTTCAAGTAGTCGTTATGCACCCAATAAGGGCGGGATTGCACGGTCGTTGGCCGGTAGGCCGGGAACCGCACATCGAACTGTCCCGGCCCCACCCCCAACCAGACGTGATCCAGCCACATGTGCGTCGCGGCGGTCCAGAGATAGGACCGGACGCGGACATTATCCGCCGCGAAGTCGGTGAACATGTTTTGAAACCGCTTCTGGGCATGCCTTTCTTGAACGATGAACAGAGCCGAAGCCATGGCCATGACCAGGAGTAAAATCAGCACCGGTTTGCGATAATCTCGATAACGCAAAAGCCAGCCCGCCATGACCAGGAGCGCCGCGCCCGTGGCGACATAGCCGCCCCGCGAGAGGGACACCCCGATGCCGGCCAGCAAGACAGCCGCGATGTAGGCATGGAACACCCGGCCCACGGCCCTGGCCTTGCTCACCAGGAGGCCGGCGAGCGCCAACGGGAGGAGCATCTCCAGAAAACCAGCAAGGTGGTCCGGGCAAATGTAGGTGCCGGAACCGCGATGGTTGTATTGGGGGGGCCGCACGAACCACCAGACCTTGTTCGATCCGGCCAGGTATTGGTACACCGCATAGATCGAGATCGCCATGCCCAGTGCCAGCAACGCCCAAGTCAGTATCCGCGTCGTCTCCTGGCGGTGCAGATTATTGAGGACGATGAAAAACAACCACGCATAAACCAGCACACGGATCAACTCCAGCCGGGCGACGTATTCCACGTCCGCCTGCCGGTACCGCACAATGGCGTAGATCACGAAGGCGACCACCGCCCAGCAGACCGGCGGCCATTGCAGCCGGTGACTGGGGTTGATCCAGAACCGCGCCACCCACAGGCCGATGCCCAGCACCGTCAGCCCCTGCAACACCGCGAAATCCTGCCCACGCACCGCGCCGGTGGCCAACGGCCCGAAAACAAGGACGGTCAGCACGACGGCGAGGAGTCCGCGCTCACACGATTGGTCGAGAAGTTCCCGGTCCATGTTTCGCGCGAGCGTAGGCGAATTCGCACCCGGCGGTCACGCGAATTTGTCGGTCGGGCCGGTTCCCGTTCGACCGGCCGTCGGTACCGCGCACCCCACGGAGGCAACTGCCCGGGCAGCCGCCCGCTGAAGGCGCGCTTCGCGCCGGTGGTTTCAGTCCGCGGGCTGCAGCACCCGCAACGCCAGCGGCAGCACGCTAAAACGCACCGGCAGCATGCCGACATTGTCGCCGTCCAGTTCGAAGGGCAGCCCGGTGTCGCTGGTCATTTCAACCTGGCTGGCCCGGAAGCAGGTTTGATTGGCCGGCACGGGGAACCGCCGCCAGAGCCAGTTCCAGCCGAACCGCAGCAAAGTGCCCCAGCCCGCCCGCGGAAACACCCGGACATCAAGCTGGCTGTCGCGCAGGCTGGCCTGCGGAAACATCGGGATTTCGCCCCCGTAAAAGCGGCCGTTGCCGATCAGCACCAGTTCCCCCCAGGCAGAATGTCCGCCACCGCTGACCCGTACCCGCGAGGGCCTTTCCCGTAACGCCCGCAGCCCGGCTACTACATAAGCCAGCCAGCCGATGCGCTTCTTCCACTCCCAATCCACGCCCGCGATGGCGCGCGAATCCAGTCCGGCGCCGGCAAGCTGCGTGAAAAAGCGCCGGCGCTCGCCCGCGGCGTCGTGGAACTCGGCGAACGGCAGATCCACCCGGGTTTCCCGGCCTTGCAGGACCGTCTCCCAGGCCCCGTCAAGGTTCAGCGGCAGAGCCAGTTCGCGGGCAAAGACATTGATCGTGCCCAGCGGAAGGATGCCCAGCCGGCAGCGCGCCAGCCCCTCGGCCGCCTGCGCCAGCCCGGTCACGACCTCGCTGACCGTGCCGTCGCCACCCGCGGCGACCACCGTGTCAAAACCCTCGTTCACCGCCTCGGTCGCCAGGAAAGTGCCCGCTCCCGGGCCCGTTGTCGGCTTGAACGCGCACGCGCCGGTCAAGCGATCCAGCCGGGCGCGAAACCGCCGCGCCTGGTTGCCGCGGGCCGTTGGATTGAAGATGACGCAGATGCGCATTCGCCACTCCAGCCTACGGCCCCAGCGGTCGGCCGTCGAGGCTGGCCGGCGGGGGATCAGACCTCCGCCGTTTCACCGGGGCCCGGCACGAGAAGGCGCAACCGCGGGCGGCGTTCCCGGAGGGCCGCTTCAAACCACGCGCGCGCGGCCGGATCTCCGTGCCCCAGCACCACCGTCCGCGGGGCGACGGCTTCGACAAACTCGAGCAAATCCTCGCGGTTGGCGTGAGCGGTGAGGTCGAACTGAGCCACCTCGCACACCCGCGTCACCGTTCCCGCGCTGGCGCTGAACCGGAACGGAACGCCGGGCTGCGACGCCTTGAGCCGTCCACCCGGCGTGTCCGGATCGGCATAGCCAACGAAGAAGATCGCGTGCCGCGCATCGCCAAAGAGCCGCAAGGCCAGGTCGTGCGCCGCGGTGTGCTCGCTCATCATGCCCGCGGTGAGCACGAGAATCCGCCCGCCGCCCAGCTTCATGGTTTCAAGCTGGCCTTTGTCCAGCACGGCCAGGTCGAGCGCCTCGTGCAACTGGAGGTTGCTGTGCTGGCGGTGGGTGCGGTGCGCCTCCAGATCATAGATCTCGGTGAACACGCGCCCCAGACCGCCGATGTAGATCGCCTGCGGCCGGAGCTGGCCCGCCCGCATCCACAGCGCAAGCTGGGCGAGAACCTCCTGCGTCCGTCCGAGGGCGAACGCGGGAATCAGCACGCTGCCCCGGGCCTTGAGCACCCGCTGGATGGCGGCCAGCAGCCGCGCCAGCTCGGCTTCGCGACTGAATCCCGGCGGCGACGCATGGCTGCCGCGGGTCGTCTCCATCAGCAGGACGTCGGCACTGATGTCCTCGAACCGGGCGCCCTTGAGAATGGTCTGGTCGCCGAAGCAAACGTCCCCGGTGTAGAACAGGGTCTCCCGGGCGGCCCGCACCATGATGCCGGCGGAACCAAGCGTGTGGCCGGCATCGTGGAATTCCAAGGTTGGCGACGGCCGGCCCCCCCGCGTCTTGTGATGCGCCGCCCATTCGATTTCCCGGTTGTAGCGGAAACCCTGGAAGCGAGCGGCCAGGTCGTCCACCTCGTCATGGGTGTAGAGCGGATAGTCCCGCACGCCGGCCTCGTCGCGCTGACGGATCATCACGTTCACCGAGTTGTGCAACACCCGTTCAATGAGGAAATAGCTCAGTTCCGACATCAACACGTGCGCTTGGGGGAAGTGGCGGACTGCGACCGGCAGCGAACCGACGTGGTCATGGTGACAGTGGGAGATGGCGATGGCATCCAACTCGTTCCCCTCCACCTGGCCATAGAGCGGCAGACTGTCGTGTCCCTCCCGCTTGGGATGAGTTCCGGCGTCCAGCAACAGCCGGTGCTGATCCAGATCCACCCACCACGCACTGGCGCCAATGTCGTCGCCGGGGTTCAAATTCCTGATTCGCATGATGGCGGTGTAACCCAGACGGGTGGGGGGGCGTCAATAGGATTGCGGAAGTTCGGAGGATAATTTGAACAAATCCCGACCGGCCGCGTCTCATGGTTACTGTTTGGGATTTCTCGCAGATGACAAGGATCCTGCTTTCCGGGTTGCTGCGAGATTAAGAGCCGCCAGCAAGGGTTGGCGGAAAGGAGGGAGTTTGGTTGTTTGGGTTGGGCGGGCATCCTCGGGATGCCCGCCTTTTTCACGACCAACCCGCACTTTGGCCAGGATGAAACGCCATCTCCGCAAGGGGGATGGCGGTCAGCCGGCGGTTCGGCCTGCGCGTGCCGCCGTGGCAGCCGGGCGGAACATCCCCTGCAAACCAACCACCCGCGCGACCTTGACAGCGCTCGGCTCAGACATGGCTCAACCAACATCCTCCCACTTGCCCACGCGGGCGGATTTGTACATGGCCTCCATCACGGCGACGCGCGCGGCCGCTTCGCTGGGCTTGACCAACGGTTGGTCTGGCTTGCCCTCAACCGCGTTCACAAACTGGTCCATCGGCAGCGGCGGGGCCGCCGGCAGTTGCGTCACGGGCTTGTCGTCGTTGTAACCCTTGGCCTTGAAGAAAAGCCGATCGTGGACGATGACGGCGTTCCCTTCGGTGCCGCTGATCATGAACGTCACCGGGTTGGCCACATCCACCCAGCCGGCCGTGAGCGTGCCCATCACGCCACTCTTGAACTTGATCAGCGCCTGGCCGTTTTCGTCACATTTGCCGTAACGGCCGGTGACCACGCGGAGGTCGGCCGCCACCGATTCAATTTCCCCCAGCAACCACATCAGGATGTCGAGCGAGTGCGTACCCAGATCCCCGAACCCCCCAACGCCCGCCACCTTGGGATCGGCCATCCAGCGCCAGTTGTTGGCCGGGTCGTTTGGCTTGTCGTCAAACCAGCCGCCCAGCGCGCCGTTGTGGCAGTTCCAGGCGGCGATCCGCGTGATCCGGCCAAACGCACTCTTCGCCACCTGCTCCCGGAGGAAAAGGTGCTTGGGGTCGGTGCGCATGAAGTAGCCGGTGGTGAACAGCAGACCGGCGCGCTCGATGGTTTTCGCCGAGGCGGCGCTTTCGCGGGCGGTGATCCCCAGCGGTTTCTCGGCGAACATGTGTTTGCCAGCCCGGGCGGCGGCCGCAATCAGCTCATGGTGACGGTTGGTTTCGGAGCAGATGATGACGGCCCTAATCTCCGGATCGGCCCAAATCTCCTCGGGATTCGCCACGGCTTTGGCGCCCAAATCGGCGGCCCGTTTGGCCGCGCGGACGCTGTCGTGGTCCCAGACGGCCTTGACCTTCACGTCCTTCCGCCCCCTGAGGAGGTTGATAAAACCGGGGGTGTGAATGTGGGCACACCCGACAAACGCCAGGGTGACGGTGTCCTCGGCGGCGCGGACGGGCAGCGTGGCGAGGGCGGCCCCGGCCAGCGCGGTGGTGGCAATAAAGCTGCGACGATCAATCATGTCATTCATAAGAAAAATGCCGTTGGAAAACGATCTGGAAGAAGTGTGCGCGCCGCTTCGGCCGGAAGCAAGGGCGCAGACGACGCCGGCGCGGACAGCGGACCCGACGGACCCACCGGGCGGCAGTCAGTTTCCGAGCCGTCGTTCCAGTTCCTCCGCATCCAGCACGCGGATCGCGGCGGTCTGCAACTGCCGGATGGCGGCGTCGGGATCGGTAAACCGGAACACCAGCACGCCCTTGTTACCCTGCTTCAACGTGAAGGCATAAACATACTCGACGTTGATGCCATCGCGCTCGAGCACGGTCAAGATGTTGACCAGGCCGCCGGGTTTGTCCTCGACCTCGATGGCCACGACATCAGTGAGCTTGGCCAGGTGGCCGTTCTCTTCGAGCAGGCGCTGGGCGGCTTCCCAGTCGCGCACGATTACGCGCAAGATGCCGAATTGCCGCGTGTCGGCGAGGGAGAACGTGATGAGGTTGATGCCGGCCTCGGCGAGCAACCGGCAGGGGCCGGTGAGGGCGCCGGGTTCGTTTTGGAGGAAGAGGGAGAGTTGCTTGAGTTTCATGGGCTTTCACTTTGGTTGGCCGGCTCAAAGCTGGCGTTTGTCCGTCACCCGTCGGGCCTTGCCTTCACTGCGCTGCAACGTCCGCGGCGCCATCAGGCGGATCGCCGCCCGCAGACCGGTCACGCTTTCGATGGCGTGGGCCAGCTTGCCCTGCAGTTTCTCCATGCCGCCCACGGTGTCGCTGAAAAACTCCGGGGTCACCTCGACTTGCACCTCGAGCGTGTCCAACCCCTGCTGGCGATCCACGGTGATCTGGTAGTGCGGCAGCGTGCCTTCGACGGCCAGCAGCGCGGCCTCGATCTGGGAGGGAAACAGATTGACGCCCCGGATGATCAGCATGTCGTCGCTGCGGCGGCTGATGCGCGAGATGCGCCGCAGCGTGCGGCCGCAGACGCAAGGCGTGGCCACGAGCGAGGTGATGTCGCGCGTCCGGTAGCGGATCATCGGCATGGCGCGCTTGCACAGCGTGGTGATGACCAGTTCGCCCTCCTGACCGTCGGGCAGCGGCGCGCCCGTGGCGGGATCGATGATCTCGGGATAGAACATGTCCTCGAACATGTGCGGTCCCGTCTGGGCCTGGCATTCCATGGCCACGCCGGGGCCGACGATCTCGGACAATCCATAGATGTCGTAGGCCTTGATGCCGCTGAGTTCCTCGATCCGCCGGCGCATGGATTCGGTCCACGGTTCCGCGCCGAACACGCCAATGCGGAGTGGCAGGTCGCGGAAATTCACCCCCAGTTCGCTGCCGCGCTCGGCCAGATGCAGGAAATAACTTGGCGTGCAGCAAATGACGGTGACCCCGAAATCCTTCATCACCATGATCTGACGTTCGGTGTTGCCGCCCGAAATGGGGATGACGCTGGCGCCCAGGGCCTCCGCCCCGTAATGCGCGCCCAACCCGCCGGTGAAGAGTCCGTAACCATAGGCGTTCTGGACGATGTCACCGTTGTGCACCCCGCAGGCGCAAAAACTCCGCACCATCGCCCGCGCCCAGTCGTCCACATCCTCCTTGGTGTAGGCGACCACGATCGGTTTGCCGGTGGTGCCGCTCGACGCGTGGAACCGCACGATCTCCTGGAGCGGGCTGGCAAACAGGCCGAAAGGGTACGCATCCCGCAGGTCGGCCTTGACGGTGAAGGGCAGCCGCGCCAGGTCGGCCACGGAACGCAGGTTGTCCGGCACCAACCTGCGCTCCTCCAGGCGCCGCCGGAACAGCGGGACGCGGTCGTAGGCGCGGCGAACGATGGCTTGGAGGCGCGTCAACTGGATTTGCCGCAATTGTTCGAGCGGCAGAAAATCCATCGCACTGGCGGGATGGAACGGACCGGGTTGATGGTTCTTGCTCACGTCGTCTCAACACTTTTCCCCGCCGGGGCTGCCGGCGCCGGTGCCGCCAACCGACCTGGCCGGCGCGTCCGAAATCGTGCTGCGGCGACAATATGACGACCGGACCGGCCGGCGGCAAGCTTGAACCGGGGACGAGCGGCATCCCAACCGCGGACGGTCGGGCGCTTAGAGCCGCGAGACGAGTAGTTCGCGCTGGAAGATGAGTTCCTTGGGAAGGCTGGTGTTGAGCTTGAGGAAGAGTTCCTCCTGCATGAGGAGTTCGCGCCGCCACTCCTCGACGTCAATGGCGAGCGCCTTCTCGATCTGCCCGGCGGAAAAGTCTTCGAGCCCGGTCAGATCAATGTCCCGCGCGCCGGGCACCCAGCCGAGGGCGGTTTCCGTGGCGCTGGCGCGCGCGTGGCAACGGTCCACGATCCACTTGAGCACGCGCATGTTCTCGCCGAAGCCGGGCCAGAGAAACTGACCGGCGGCGTCCTTTCTGAACCAGTTCACGTGGAAGATGCGCGGCGGGAACTTCAGGAGCTTGCGCATCTGGAACCAGTGGTGGAAGTAATCGCCCATGTTGTAGCCGCAGAACGGCAGCATGGCCATGGGATCGCGCCGTACCTGTCCAAGTCCGCCCACCGCCGCCGCCGTCATCTCCGAGCCCACCGTGGCGCCGACAAACACGCCGTGCTGCCAGTTGAAGGTTTCAAACACGAGCGGGAGCGTGGTCGCGCGCCGGCCGCCAAAAACAATGGCGCTGATCGGCACTCCATTCGGGTTGTTCACCTCGGCCGAGAGCGCCGGGTTGTTGGTCATCGGCGCGGTGAAACGGCTGTTGGGATGCGCCGCCTTTTCCTTCGACGCCGGAGTCCACGGCCGGCCCTGCCAGTCGGTCAACTGCGGCGGCGGTTCGCCGTCCTTGCCCTCCCACCACACGTCCAGATCCGGGGTGAGCGCCACGTTCGTGTAGATGGTGTCGCACGCGATGGTCCGCATCGCGTTCGGGTTCGACTTGAAATTCGTGCCCGGGGCCACGCCGAAATAGCCGGCCTCGGGATTCACCGCGTGGAGGCGGCCGTCCGGTCCCGGTTTCATCCAGGCGATGTCGTCCCCCACGGTCCAGATCTTCCAGCCCTGGAAATGTTCGGGCGGAATCATCATGGCAAAGTTGGTCTTGCCGCAGGCGCTGGGGAAGGCGGCGGCCACATAGGTGACCTCGCCGTCGGGCGCTTCGACGCCCAAGATGAGCATGTGCTCCGCCATCCAGCCCTGCTGGCGGCCCAGGTAGGAGCCGATGCGCAAGGCCAGGCATTTCTTGCCCAGCAGGACGTTGCCACCGTAGGCGGAGCCCACCGAAATGATGAGGTTCTCGTGGGGGAAATGACTGATGTAGCGACGGTCCGGATTGACATCGAGCATGCAATGCAGGCCCCGATTGAACTCGTCGCTGTCGCGCAGGTGATCCAGCGCCGGCCGGCCCATGCGCGTCATGATTCCCATGTTGAGCGCCACGTAGATCGAGTCGCTCAACTCCAGGCCGACCTTGGAAAGAGACGACCCCACCGGGCCCATGAGGTAGGGGATGACGTACATCGTTCGCCCCTTCATCGCGCCGCGGGCCAGGCCGAGCAGCTTGGCCTTCATCTCCTTCGGCGGCGCCCAGTTGTTGGTCGCGCCCGCCTCGTCCTCCGACTCGGTGCAGATGTACGTGCAGTGTTCAACCCGGGCGACGTCGTTCGGGTTGGAGCGGTGATAATAGCAGCCGGGCAGCTTCTCCTGGTTGAGCCGGATCAGCGCGCCTTCCTCGACCGCCTGCGCGGTGAGCGCAGCCTTTTCCTCCGCCGAGCCGTTACACCAGAAAAGGCGGTCGGGCTGACAGAGTTCCGCCATCTCCTTCACCCAGGCCAGCACGGCGGGGTTGTTCGTTTTACAGGTTCCGAGCATGGTCATGATCTCGATTAGGCCGCCTTGCGCAACGAGCCGCCGCCCGCCGCCGGGGCGCCACGGCGATACAAGAAGGGACTCCTTGGCCGACCACCCGGAGTCCCATCGCCCGCATACGCCAAAAGCAACGGGCGGAGTTTAATCCAGAATGCGGGCAACGCAAGCCGCGAGTTGGCGCGCGGCGCGGGGGCAGCGCGTTGACCCAAAGTCCAATATCAAGGCAACCGTTCTGAATGGCGCTTAGTCAATGCGTATCTCTCTGAACCAAAGCACCTTGCAAACCGACCTGATACTCCCGGATCCGGCTGGTGCTCTCGCCTGGCCATGCCTCGAACCGCGAAAGCGCTCGGTTTGACGAGCCTTGGGCGGCTTTCTTCGCAGGAGCGGAGGATGGCCCGCATAAACCCTTGAAAACACGCGCGCTTTGCTGGGCCTTATCTAAGCGCCATTCGTGGTCGGTCCTCACGATTGACACTTTTAGCGAGACGCAAAGGCGTCAAACCATAGTCTCGCCCGCGCGACATCAAGAACCGGCGGCGCGGTAAAAAAGCAGGTTCCTGTGATGTTCGACCCGAGCGCAAGCGGCGCCTTGAAGCTGCTCACGGCAGAGTGGGGATTCAACCGGGACGAATTGCGCCGGTTGCCGAAGTTCCACGACCTCGCCCGGCGGCGCGTCGGCGGGCAGATCCGCGGCGTTCTTCAGCCAGAGACGGAACCGATTCGACAGCCGGGTGGTTAATCCGCCGGTCCAGGGTGAGCAGCTTCATTCCGTGCCGATCGGCCAGGGACGCAAGATAGATGTCCGTGGTCTGTTTGCTCGTCTCCGCGCGCGCACCCAAGACGGGCAGGTCATCGGGGACGAAATCAACGTCCCGCTCCTGCTGGAAGAGGCGCAACAGCTTCCGGCATTCCTTCATGGGCGCCGCAAACGGGTATCCCGGATCGGAACTGATCCGGAGAAACCCCAGCGTCGCCAGCGGGCAGACCGCCAGCGGCTTGTCTTCGAGCGAAGCGGCCGCCCGCTGATGCTCGGGATGGTCTTTCCAGATCGCCGCCAGCAAAACCGATACGTCAAGAAGTCGCTTCATGGGAACTCATCCAGCGCCTTGTTGACCGCCGCCAGGTTGATTTTCCGGCCGAGGACTCCAACGGTGAATCCTTTTTCCTTCACGATCTTGACCTTGGAAGGTGTTCCAACCGCGGGAACCAACCGGGTCAAAATCCAAGTGTCCTGGCCAGGGCGTTCCACTTGAAATGCCCGTTTGGGGCCGGCTCCCGGGAGTGTCACCCGGTTTTTGTTGTCGGTCTTCACGATGTCCACAGTGGGACTGTCCCACTTTCACGCCTCTCAGTCAACACCGCGCAAGCCAATCGGCCATGCAAGTGTCAGAATCACCCGCGCAGGGTCAAAAACCGGCGGCGCGGTAAAAAGCAAACTCCTACCAGTATCAGTTGGACTCACGTTCGCGGCGGCGGTGTTTGGCCCGCCACATGGGACCGGCTTGCAGGAGCCGCACCAAAGACTTCTGGACGGACCAACCGCCGGATGCGGAAAACCGCACGTCCGGTGGTGTGGGAGGATGCCGGGGCGCAATCCCCGGCACCCGACCCGATCCTGGCTGAGCTGCGGCTCACCCCAATGCCTGTGTTGGCGATGCGGGCTACTCCGCGAATTCCAGCACGCCGAACTTCTCGGGCGCGTGGAACGTGCCGCTCATGGTCGGGCTCCAGGCGAGCAGCGCATCATGGTGCGCGCGGTCGCAGCGGAACAGGTTGATGTGCCAGCGGGTGCCGGCGTGCGCGGGTGTGCCCCCCAGCGAGCGCAGCGGGATGCGCCACACACAGGTCCACACGCGGGCCGCCTGGTTCACGCTGACAGCCGTCTCGAACCCGCTGCTCCACGCAAAATCGCGCTGCGGCAGGCTCAACTCGAGGTCGAGCCGCTCGTTCGTCGGCGCCACCTGGAATTCCGCGTAGTGGTTCGTGTGGACCGCATCGCTGCGAATGAACGCCTCCACGACGTCGCGATCCCAGAGGCTCACGCCTTTCTGTTCCATGCTGTAACGCTCGCGGTCCGTTTGCGGCGGATTGAACACCGTCAGCTTGGTGAACGGACATTCGTAGGCGAGATAGAGGTAGTTGCTGGACCATAGCATCCGGACGTTCGTGCTCAACTCCGGCATGGCCGCGTAATCGGTGGTCCGGCATTCAATCCGCACCGGCGTGGCCGTCTGCCACACCGGCTGGCTGGGTGTGCCGGTGGGAGTAAAATCCTGGCTGATGTGCCGGGCCCGCACCACCGGCAACGGCAGCGCGCGTCCCAGCAACCGCCGCGCGTTGTCGAAGTACACCTTCCGCAGAACCGGGACCGGCAGGCCGATGGAGCTGATCGTCCAATTCCCCTGGATCGGCGTCATGTGCGCCCAGTTGCGGTCGCGCGTCTCGAGCCAGCGCCATTCCTTGGCGAAGAACACCTCCGCGTCGGCGTCGGTGGGCGGTGGTTCATTGCCGCTCGATCCGAGAATCAGCCGTTCATCCACCTGGAAATCCGTGGCGAAGAAGATCCGGTCCGGATACTTCAGGAACAGGCGGCGCACGGCGTCCGGGTCATGCCGCCCGATTTCCGGGATGCGCGCGGCGAGGTCGGCCATCATGTTGGGATGGCGGCGCAGCGCGGCGTCCACCCAGTCCAGTTCCTCGGCGTTGTTCGCGAAATGGACGCACACAAACGTCGTCTCCGGATGCCGGCCGATCACCCGATCCAGCGCCCCGAGCAGTTCCTTCCACGCGGGATACACCTTCGGATCGCCAAACCACCAGCGCGGATGATCCTTCAATTCATCCCAGCGTTCGTTATGATCGTCATAAGGAAGCCAGAAAGCCTTGGGGTCGGCAACGTGGATGGAAACCGGCAGGCCGAGCTCGCCGCAGCGCCGCCACATCGGGTCCAGTTTCGGATCGTCCACCTTGATCAACCGGCCCGCCTTGTCCCGCAGATAAAGGCCGAGCCGCTTGAACTCCTTGAATCCAGCGGCCCCGAGGCGGTGGCCTTCTTCGATCTGCCGGACGGCGCGTTCCGCAAAGTCCGGCTCGTCCCAGCCGGCATAATCCAGATTCATGTAGAGGAGGAACCGGCCGGGAAACCGGGTTTCGCTGGCCTGACGGTTGCGTTCGAACTCGGACGGACCGCCCCCGGCCGGGCGCGTGACGGTGCCGCCGCTCAGATTGACGGCCACGCCCACACCAACGGCGTCCATGATCTTGACGGCGCGCTGCAGATGCTCGGGCGCGCAATCAATGTGCTGGTGCAGATCAACGATTCGATGTTCGGCGCGCCAGGCATCGGCCTCGCGTTGGACGGCCGCGGTCGGGTCCGTGGCACCCGCCGCCAGGCAGACGCCGGTGAAAACCGGGAGGAAAAAGCGAAATGGGATGCGCATAGGTTTATCGGTGTCGGAGCATAAGCCCGGGGCCGGCGGATGACAACCCCGCCCGCCCGCTAATTCATGAAAAACCTGGCCGTCCACCCGGTGAGTTTGGCCGTCGGTGGGTTTGACTTGGACGCCGGAGGGCGTACGATGCGGCAACCGATTGACGCCGCCATGAAACACGAACTGGTCACCCGCCTGAGCGTGTCCCTCGCGCCCCGCCTGCTCGAACAACTGGACGGCATGGCCCGGGAGAAGGGCTACGACAACCGCTCGCTGGCGATCGCCGACATGATCCGCGCCCAACTGGTCGAGCACCGCCAAAACCTGGGCAGCCGCGAGATCGCCGGCACCATCACCCTGGTCTATGACCATCACCGGCCGCACGTCCAGGCGACGCTCACGGACATCCAGCACGATCATCACGATGTCATCGTGTCCACGCTGCACGTTCACCTGGACCACCACAACTGCCTCGAGGTGCTCGTCGTGCGGGGTCGGGCGGACCTGATCAAAAAGATCGCGGACGAACTGATCGCCGCCAAGGGGGTCAAGCACGGCAAATTGACCGTGACCACGACTGGCAAAGACCTGTCGGCTTGAAGGAGGGTGGGCGTTGCCGGCGGACGGGCGCGGTTCCATTTGCATTTGCGACGCAGCACTCTAACGTTTCTCCATGCAGACTGAGTCCAACGAATTTTCCGTCGTGGGACATTGGACCGGCGGTTTCGACGAGCGCGGTCTCCAGGCCTGGGCGGAAGGGTTGCGGGGCGGGTTGCGCGCGGGGCCGGTGACGCTGGGGTTGGTGTTCCTGACGCCGGCGTGGTTTCCTTATGCCGACCAGGCGCTCGAAATCCTGCGGGTCCACGCCCGGATCCCGCTGCTGGCGGGTTGCTCCGGCGCCAGCCTGGTCGCGGGCCGCCGGGAATTGGAGAACGACCAGGGCCTGGTGCTCGGGCTGTTCCATCTGCCGGGGGCGAAACTGACCGCGGCCTACGTTACGCAGACGCAGGTCGAAGAGGCGAACGGTCCCGGTTACTGGCACCTCGAAACCGATGTCGGCGCCGAGCAGACCAACGGCTGGCTGACGTTTGCCGATCCCTTCCACCTCGACGGCGAGTCCTGGCTGGCGGCGTGGAACGAGGCCTATCCGGGGGTGCCGACCGTTGGCGGGCTGGCCAGCGGGGATTTTTCGGAACAGCGGACGCAGGTTTACCTCAACGGTGAGGTGTTCGAGGAGGGCGTCGTGGCGGTTTCGATCGGCGGCGCGGTGCGCGTGGCCGGCATCGTCTCGCAGGGATGCACGCCCATCGGTGACGCCTGGACCATCACGAAGGCGGACGGCAACCTGATCCAGGAAATTGGCAGCCGGCCGGCGTACAAGGTGCTGGTGGAGACGTTCAACGCCCTGCCCGAGGAACAGCAGAAGCGCGCCCAGGGAAACCTGTTCGTCGGCCTGGTCATCAACGAATACAAGGAAGAGTTCCACCGCGGGGATTTTCTGATCCGGAACGTGCTGGGCGGCGACCCCAAGTCCGGGATCCTGGCCGTGGGCGCCCGACCGCGCACGGGGCAGTCGCTGCAGTTCCAGTGTCGCGACGCGGCCGCCGCGGCCGAGGACATGGACGTGCTGTTGAGCGAGGCGCGCCAGCGGTTCGGCGGACAGCCCATTTACGGCGGCTGCCTCTGCTGCTGCAACGGACGCGGGCTCCGGCTTTTCGGTGCGCCCGACCACGATGCCGCCCTCGCGCAGAAATATTTCGGGCCGCTGGGCTTGTCCGGCTTTTTTTGCAACGGCGAGATCGGACCGATCGGCAATCGCAACTTCCTCCACGGCCACACCGCTTCGTTGGCCCTGTTCCTGCCCAAGTGAGCCCGGACGCGCGTGTCCTGCCCGCGGCCGGCGCGCCGACGTTGCTCCACCGGCTGGCTTCCCTGGTGGACCGGCTCGATCCCGCCGCGTTGTTCCCGCGGGCGCAACCGCTCGAAGTCGAGCTGGGGAGCGGGGACGGTTCCTTCCTGCTGGCGCACGCGGCCCTTCATCCGGAGCGGAACCACCTTGGCATCGAGCGGTTGCTGGGGCGGTTGCGCAAACTGGATCGCAAGGGGCGGCGCGCCGGGCTGACGAACCTGCGCGGGTTGAGGATCGAGGCAGCTTATGCCCTCGAGTATTTGCTGCCGCCCGGCGGGGTGGCGGCGCTGCATGTGTATTTCCCCGACCCCTGGCCGAAGCGCCGGCACTGGCGACGAAGATTGGTCAATGACCGTTTTCCCGACCTTGCCGCGCGCACGCTGGCGCCGGGCGGACGGGTGTTTTTGCGGACGGATGATGCCGGCTATTTCGCGCAGATGCAGGTGACCTTCGGCGCGAGCAGGGCTTTTCGTGCCGTGGATACTCCGACGGAACTGGCCGGGATTTGCACGGATTTCGAGCGCGAGTTTGTCACCCGGGCCGTGCCCATTCTGCGGGCGGCCTACGAACGCGTCGCGTCCTGAGCCGGCGCCGGTTCAGACATCAATCACCGGTCCGCCCCCATCGCCAGAGGACGGCGGCGGCGGCCGGCGGCGAAAGCGGCGGAATTGGACCCGGTGGCCGCCCACCCCGAGCATGAAGCTGGCGATCAGCGAAACGAAGCTGACGATCAGGGCGCCCCAGAACGCCGACCAGAAAGTGGCCACATGGAAGGATTTGACGACCTGGCCGACGAGGTAAAAAAGCGCGGCGTTGATGAAGAGCGTGAAGAGGCCGAGGCTGAACACGAGCAGCGGCAGCGAGATCAGCATCAGGACCGGCCGGAGGAAGGCGTTAAGAACGCCGAGCAACAGCGACGCGACGAGCACGCCGGCGAAGGAATCGTAACGAATGCCCCGGACGATGTTGGCGGCGACCAGCACCGCCACCGTGGTGATGGCCCATCGCTCGAGGAATGACCGCACGGCCGTGCTCTGCTGCAGGGTCATGGCTGGGGCCGGGGCCGGCCGACACTGAAATTCAAACGCACTGTCCGCACGCCCCCAGTGTCCATCCCGCGCGGGCTGAAAACAAGTTCGCATTGGGGGCCGGCCCGGCTGGCTGATGAGGCCACGCTGGCTTCGGTCTTGCCAGCCGCGGGATCCTCTTGCAGGTTGACGGCATGATCACCGCCCGCCGGTTCCTGTTGCTGACCCTGGCTGCGCTGTTCGCCGGGACGTTGCGCGCCGAGGTCATCCGCACCGATGTGTGTGTGTTCGGCGGCACGTCGGGCGGGGTGGCGGCGGCGGTGCAGGCGGCGCGGATGGGCCGCCGGGTCGTGCTGGTGGAACCGGGTTATCACCTCGGTGGCTTGAGTTCCGGCGGCCTGGGTCAGACCGACATTGGCAACAAGGCGGCCATTGGCGGCCTGGCCCGCGAGTTTTATCGTCGCGTCGGCCGGCATTACGGGAAAGATGAGGCGTGGACGTTTGAGCCGCATGTGGCCGAGCAGGTGTTCTTCGACCTGGTGAACGAGGCGAAGGTGCCGGTTTATTTCCAACAGCAACTGAAATCGGTCCGCAAGGAAGGCGTGCGGGTCGTCGAGATCGACATGGCCGACGACAAGGTTTTTCAAGCGCGGATGTTCATTGACGCCAGCTACGAAGGCGACCTGATGGCGGGCGCGGGGGTGACGTTTACCGTGGGCCGCGAGGCGAACGCGCAGTACGGCGAAACGCTCGGCGGCGTGCGGGCGGAGACCCCGCAGCACCAGTTCCTCGTCGCGGTGGACCCGTGGGTGAAGCCCGGCGATCCGCGCAGTGGCCGGCTGCCGTTCATCCAGCCCGGCAATGGCGGCCGGCCCGGCAACGGTGACGCCGCCGTGCAGGCCTACAATTTTCGTCTCTGCCTCACGCAGGACCCCGCCAACCGCCGGCCGATCGAGCCGCCGGGAGAATACGATCCCGGCCGCTACGAACTGCTCGCGCGCTACGGCGAGGCGCTGGTCGCCGCCGGTCGGTTGCCCGTGCTCGGCGATTTCATGCACATCCAGCTCATGCCCGGCGGAAAGACCGACATCAATAACAACGGCGGTTTCTCGACGGATTTCATCGGCGCGAACGGGGATTACCCGAATGGCGATGCCGCCACCCGCGCGCGCATCCGGCGCGAGCACGAAGCCTACACGCGCGGCCTGCTGCATTTTCTGGCCACCAGCCCGCGGGTGCCCGAGAACGTCCGCCGCGAGATGCAGTCCTGGGGGCTCACGCTCGACGAGTTTCGCGACACCGGCGGCTGGCCGCATCAGCTCTACGTGCGCGAGGCGCGCCGGATGGTCGCGGATTACGTGATGACCGAGCGCAATTGTCGCGAGTCGCTTCCGCTGCCCGACGCGGTGGGCCTGGCGGCCTACACGATGGATTCGCACAATTGCCAGCGGCTGGCGCGCGACGGTCGGGTCGTGAACGAGGGGGATGTGCAAGTGGGCGGCTTCCCGCCGTATCCGATTGCCTACCGCTCGATGGTGCCGGCCACGTCGGAATGCGCGAACCTGCTGGTGCCGGTCTGCCTCTCGGCGTCGCACATCGCCTACGGTTCGATCCGGATGGAGCCGGTGTTCATGGTGCTGGGCCAGTCGGCGGCGACCGCGGCGGTGATGGCAATCGAATCGAACGTGGCCGTGCAGCGGGTGGCCGTGCAGCGGCTGCAGGTCCGTTTGCGGGCGGACGGGCAAATGCTCGCGTGGCCACCGCTGCCGGCGTCGCCGCGGACGAACTGACCGCGACCGGCCGGCTTTCGCTTGACGCCCGGTCGGTGCGGGCTACTGTCCGCGGACGGCCGGGGAGCGGGCGCCGCCATTGGCGAGCCGTCGGATCCTCCCGTGCATCATCGAAACTGAATGAAGACATTACTCACAGTTGCCTGCGCCCTCAGCCTGGTCGGCGCCGCCGGCGCGGCGGACGACCCGGCCGGCCTGACGAACGACACCGACAAGGCCAGCTACAGCATCGGCGTCAACATTGGCCGCAGCTTCAAGACGCAGTCCATCGAACTCAACACCAACGCCTTCCTCCAGGGCTTCCGCGACGCCTACACCGGGGCCAAACTGCAACTTACCGAGGAACAGTCCCAGCAGGCGCTCGACGCGTTCAAGAAGGTCGTGACCGCAAAACAGGAGGCGGCGGCGAAGGCGCAGGGCGACAAGAACAAGAAGGAAGGCGAGCAGTTTCTGGCGGAGAACGGCAAGAAGGAGGGCGTCAAGACCCTGGCCAGCGGTCTGCAATACAAGGTGATCAAGGCGGGCGACGGCAAGAAACCCGGCGTGGACGATTACGTGAAAGTGCACTATCGGGGCACGCTGATCAGCGGCGCCGAATTCGACAGCTCCTACAAGCGGAACGAGCCCACGACCTTCCAGCTCGGGCAGATCATCGCCGGCTGGCGCGAGGCGCTGCAGTTGATGCCGGTGGGTTCCAAGTGGCAACTGTTCGTGCCGTCGGCGCTGGCCTACGGCGAGGAGGCGCCACCGGACATCGGGCCCAACGCCACGCTGCTCTTCGAGGTGGAGTTGCTCTCGATCGAACCCAAGCCGAAGGAAGATCCGGCGGCGGGGTTGAAACTGCAGTAGAGCACGGCCGCCGCCGGCCTCAGCCCCGGCGGTTGGCCCGCCAGAGCATCCAGGCGCCCACGCCTTGAAACAGGAAGTTGGGCACCCATAGAATCAGATGGGGCAGCCGCTCCGGGTGGGTCTGCCAGGCCTGCCCGAGGATGACGAAGCTGTAATAGACCAGCACGAGCAGGAGGGCGAGGCCCATCCCGGCGCTGGTTTCGCGGCGGTGCGCCCGGATTCCCAGCGGGATCCCCACGAGCGTGAACCCGATGCAGGCGAAGGAAAACGCCAACTGCCGGTGCATCTGCACCACGACCGGCGTCGGATCGATTCCTAATCGCCGGCATTCGTAGAACTGCAACATCAATTGGGCGAAGGTCATGTCCGTCAACGGCGCATCCACGCCGCCGGTCTGGCTGGGCCGCGGGTTCAACGGGAATGGGAAATTGCTGAAAGTGCCCGGTTGCATGCTGCTGGCCTGCACGATCTCCACCTCCGGGAAGAACAGGATGATCTGCTGATTGGTCGGGTTGACACTGATCGTCGCCTTCGCGGCCTGGTAGATGCGTTCGGGCCGCGAAACCGCCTCGGTGCTGTTGGTGGACATTTCGTAGGCGAGGAGGTTGTGGAGCGTGTCGCCTTGGACGCGCCCGATGAAGATGATGTAGGGGGGGAAGTCCTTGATGAACTGGTTCTCCGCCAGCAGGGCGGTGGGCCGTTGCGCGCCGAGTTGCACGAGGAGTTGCTTGTAAGCCACCCGGCACTCCGGCCCAAACTGCAGGTTGAACCACCCGCTCACGCCGCTGAGCACGACGCTCAGGAGCAGGATGGGCGAGATCAGCGCCACGAGGCTGATCCCGCTCGCCCGCACCGCCGTGAGTTCCTGATCCGCGCTGAATCGCCCAAAAACGAGCAACGTCGCGGTCAACAGCCCCATCGGGAGCGCGAACACCATCACGAAGGGCACCAGCAGGGCGATGGCCTGCGCGACGATCCCGAGCGAAACCTGGCGGTTGATGAGGAGGGTCAGGATTTCGCGCAGCACATTGCCGAGCAGCAGCACGAACGTGAACACCGCCACGGTCAGCAGCAGCGAGGCGACCACCTGGCGCAGCAGGTAAAGATGGAGTGTCTTCATGCCCAGCCACCCGGCCCGGCCCCGCGACGGAGGCCGCGCCGGTCGCGGACGATTTCTCCGCGGAACGGGTGCCCCAAGCTAACAACCTGGCCGCCCCGCGCAAGCGCCGTCTCGGGGCGAAGGCACGCGCGGGCGTACGACTGCGTTCTTCATTCAGGCTGCCAAAGGGAGGGTGTCGTTACGGGCGGCGTGCTGGTTGAGCCGGTGTTGCCAGAAGCTGTCGATGCGGCGACTGGCGTGGATACAACGGAAGGCCAGAATGTGCTCGGCTCCCGGAACGCTCCAGAACATGCCTGACTGCTTG